>ERZ1106929.234-NODE-234-length-65953-cov-20.365717_pt1 | contig 65953 bp, 56 predicted proteins | sample MGYA00403662_ERZ1106929 | MGnify/ENA primary metagenome ERZ1106929 (study PRJEB35170, sample SAMEA104062442) | human gut metagenome | biome: human gut; feature: human-associated habitat; material: faeces | place: Denmark | collected 2013-02-20 ... | reverse complement strand
GTCTCAATACTGCTTTTTCGTTTGCACCACCTTCGATTCTTTCCTTAACGATTTTACTACTTTCCTAACTACCTTTGAGACGGAATGCATGAAGGGAAATTATCTTACAATCGGTAATTTATCATATCTGTACTCAGCCTTAAAAGATTCCGAAAAGAACACAATTGCAAAGTATTATTCTGAAAAATACAACAAACAGTATAAGCCATCTTCTCATTTGAGAATTAGTAGTAGAGACATGGAATCTGCATTAAAGATTTTTAACTTAATAAGAAACCAGTGTGCTCATAGTTATTGCACATGATATACCATATTCTCATCGCCACGCTTCATCTCCAGCGCTGTCCCATCCTTCCAGTCACAGCAATTGCGTAAGTACTCCGCCTCCGTGTTCAAAAAGTTTTCCGCATTTGGCGGCAGCACAATCGGCTCAATCGTATTGTTTTCGTAATTGCAGACATAAATGGTTTTGACACAATTTAAAAATACCCTGTCAAATCGCATTTTTTTCTTTTCCTGTGTATATCTCATATATTCAAACAGTGCACCTGCATCAATATCATTCTCGTCGGTCGGATGTAGAAAAAGATACAAACCATTGTAGTGCTTATGGATATAATTTGCATTTAGTTTTTCCAGTTTGCGGTCAAAACGATATTTCGCCTTGGAAAGATAATCTTGCTGCACAGTATTATCTGGCAGAATCGCCCAAAACCTTCCATTGTAAAAATTCAACCGCTCTCCATATTTATCAAACGCCAAAGAAGGTAGTTCCTCTTTCCGGCAACCAAGATATTTTTCGATAAAACTCTCCTCCTGCCCGTCATCCGGCAAAAGTGCCTGACTGACTTCCAGCCCGAAATCCATGTTTGGATTAATCCAGTCCGGTGATTCACTTTTCACAAAATACGGCTCATATTCCTTCCACAGATATTTCAATGATACTGCCGCATAAATTTCATTCAAAAGCTTTTCATATGCCACCCGATTTACCTGCCTTTTCTTCTACAATTTTATTGACGAAACGTTTTTTTTCCTATACGATGATTGTACCATAGTTTATTACAATTTTCCCGAAAGGATTCAAAATATGAAAAAAGTAAAACAAATTTTAGCAATCATCGGTGTCATTATTCTGGCTGGACTTTATGTCTCTACCATCGTCTGTGCAGTTTCTGCCAGCGAAAATTTTATGAACATGCTCATGACATCCATTTATGCTTCTGTGATCATCCCTGTTTTAATCTGGGCATACAGTTTTATTTACAAACTGATCAAAAAAGATTCCGAAGAAAAAGATACTGCAGAGCATTAAAAAATCAGCACCTGAACAAAATTTTCTGTCAGGTGCTGATTCTGCTTTTATCTTATTTATTCTTCTGTGTTCTCAACTGTCTCCGTGCTTTCTGTATCCTCTGTGACTGTCAGCTCCTCAATCGTTTTTGAAAAAGCATCCGCAAGAGACGTTTCTGTCAGATAAATGCTTCCTCCATCAGCTGAAATAATATAGTATGCATTCAAAGTATCATTTTTATTTCCTACAAAAAGAGAAACAGACCCTTCACTTGTTGTGTAGGATATCAGATCTTCCGGCTGGTCAAATCCAAACTCTTTCAGATCTGTATAATCACTGATCTCTTCTATTGCTGTCAGCGATGACAGTGTTGAAAGCATGCTATCGATTGCTTCTTCATCCATATCCAGTGATGTGTCTCCGTCATAGGTCCATGTATCCCCATCTTTTGTAAAAGAATAAGTCACGTGATCGATCTCATACGTAAATGCTGTGATCGTGTCAACGTCCACTTTGGAAATATAAATGGTAGAAGCCTCTTCTTCCGCTGTTTTCTCTTCCTCTTTATTTTTGTTATACCATTTCATTCCGAAGGTGGCAGCGATAAGCACTGCCAGCACGATCAGAATTACAATAAACTGAATTTTCTGTTTTTTCATATTCTATCTGTCTCCAATCTTGATTTTCTATTATCTATTGTTTTATTTTTTTCTTCTTGATGCCCATATCACAATTCCAAGAATCATCATAATGACCGGAAGCACGATCATCAGACCAAGCCCGTACAGGATCCCTGCCGCCGCATCCACCGTGATGGCGCTGAGCGTGTAATCTTTTGTCGGGATCACACTTGTTGCAAGATCAGAATCGCCAACCATCTGGGCAATGATATCTGTAAACATTGCGCTGTTATTTCCGGAAACGATCTGGTCTGCACTGTCTGCAAACATTTCCACAGATCCGGCGACCACTACTTTTGCGACTGTATCTTCATCGATTGTTTTTTCCATGGCAACCGCAACCGCAAATGGTCCTGCAGCATCTCCCTCTTCCAGCTCTGATGTTGTTGCATTTGCTGCATCTGTCTTGGATACTGCTTTATCTGTCGTCTCCAATAATGCTGTATAAGTTGTATCATCTGTATCTTCCCCATAGGTGATTGCCTCGCTGTATGGAGCAAAGATATATGAACCGCTGACAGAACTTGTATATGCACTTGAATTTACGTCAGGAAGCAGGTAATACGGTGTATTGCTGTAATAATAGGATTTATCATTTTCCATGACAATGCCGGAAACACGCTCCATTCCGCAGGCTGACAGGATCGACTCGAAGTTTTCCAAACCCTGTGCCTGGAAATTGCAGGTGATCAGCACTTTTCCACCCTGATTGATATAATCGATCACTTTGTTGGCATCATCCTCCGAAAAATCAGTCGTCGGTCCATTGATAATAAGTGCTGCTGCATCTTCCGGAACCGCATCCTCTTTTAATAATGCAAGGTCAGATAAAGTGATATTTGCTTTTTCAATTGCTTCTGTAAATCCACCGGATAAAGCTGTTTCCCCATGTCCGGACACCTGATAGATCACTGGAAGTTCTGTCGAATCCATTGTCACATACTGAATCGCACTTGTAAGCTGTCCCTCTGCATCATATCCATCAATGCTTCTGGAATAACTGCTGTAATCATAACTATAGGTATACACATCATTGTAATCAATGACTCTGGAACGCTCGCTGCTCACAACGATCATGCTGTTTGAAGTTACAGAACTGTCTGTATACTGTGCTGCAAAAGCCGGGTTTGCAGCCGGATTGATATAGGAAACTTTGATGTGATCCGACAGGGATTCATATCTCTGTAATGTCTCATCCAGCTTTGTGTCTTTTGATGCATCGGACACCAGCACATAAATTGTCACGTCCTCGTCGAGACCTTTCAGATAATCCTTCGTATCATCTGTGATGGAGTAAATTTTCGTTGAAGTGACATCAATGGAGGTCCATGTTGCCGGAAGTTCTGCCACGAACAGGTTCACAACAACAGTCACTGCCACCATTGCAATGATCATTCCCGTTGAAAATACACCTGTCGATATTTTTTTTGAGCTGATGCTCCAGCGGCGTTTCTGAACGGACTGACCTGTCAAGAACAAAAGTAATCCAATGATCGTTACGTAATAGACAATTCCCGCCACATCCAATGTTCCATTCATAAAGTTATCAAGCGGCGTATAAAAATCGTAGCAGCCTAAAATTTTTGTCAGAAGATTTCCGCTCTCTGAGACCAGATTACAAATGCTTCCCATCATATAGCCGGCAAATAATGCAACAAATGTCAAAACTGCGGAAATCACCTGGCTTTCGGTCAATGAGGAAATAAACATACCAACGGCAATGCAGGCGCAGCCATACAGCCAGAATCCAAGCACTGCTGCATAGGATTCCCCTAATGGGATCGTTCCGTAGGACATTAACAGCAATGGTGTGATTGCAATGATCACCATATCTATGGTAAATACAAAAGCCATTGCGAGATATTTTCCCAATACTACTTTTCCCACAGATACCGGCGCGGTCAAAATCAACTGGTCTGTTCTGCTATGGCGTTCCTCCGCAAAACTGCGCATAGTCAGCACAGGTACCGTGATCAGCATGATAAATGCGATTGCCGACAGTGAGTAAGAAATATAAGGATAGCCTGCGCGCAGATTGTAAACATAAAAATATAGTCCATAGAGTACAAGAACTGCTGCAATAAACAACCATCCTGTCACCGTCTGAAAGTAAGCTTTTACTTCTCTTTTTAATATCGCAAACATTATTTCCTGTCCTCCTTACTCTCTTTTCCAAAATAAGGCTTTACAAAATGGAGTTTTTTCTCCGGCAGAACTTCCTTCTGTGTCCCCTCTTTTTCCGTGAGTTCAAGGAACACATCCTCAAGAGATTTTGAAACGGGATTCATCTGCAGAATGACAAATCCATGGTTGACGCAGGAGTCAAACACCCGTTCCCTGATATCCATTCCCGGTTTTGCGATCAGATTCAGATGTGCACACGCTTCGTCCTTCTGCTCTAATGGAATGCATTTTTCAACTTCTGCGATCCCGGCAAATGTCTCCTGCACTGCCGCATTGTCTCCTTTGATCAGAAGTTCGATCTCCTGCGCCCCGGACATCTGTTTCATCAGATTTTCCGTGGAATCGCCTGCCACTAATTTTCCTTTGGAAATAATGAAAATATGATCACACACTGCAGATATTTCAGACAAAATATGCGAACTTAAAATAACCGTATGATTTTTGCCAAGTTCTTTGATGAGGTCACGGATCTCGATGATCTGTTTTGGATCAAGTCCGACCGTCGGTTCGTCCAGAATGATGATCTCCGGATACCCCAGCACTGCCTGTGCAAATCCAACTCTCTGCCTGTAGCCTTTTGACAGGTTACGGATCAGTCTTGACTGCTGTGCGGTGATTCCGGTCGTCTCCATCGCCTCCTCCACATATTTATTTCTCAGACTTTTTTCGAGCTTCTTTAACTCTGCCACAAAGTTCAGATACTCCCTGACTGTCATATCCACATAAAGAGGCGGGATCTCCGGCAGATATCCCACACATTTTTTTGCCTCTTCCGGCTGTGCAAAAATATCAAATCCGTTGATTTTTACCTCTCCGCTGGTTGCACCTAAATACCCTGTAATAATGTTCATCGTGGTAGATTTTCCGGCGCCGTTTGGTCCTAAAAATCCATAAATTTTTCCTGGTTCCACAGTCAATGTCAGATCATTCACTGCAATATGGTCGCCATATTTTTTTACCAGATGGCTGATCTCGATCACAATGTTTTCCTCCTTACTTCCGGCTCGCATGAAAATCGCGAAATCCGTCTGTTTTTACGAATTTCGCAACTGTCGGTTTTCGATAGTACTATCTTATCGAAAAAATGTGTTTTCTTTTGGAAAAAAATGTGATAACTTTGTGAAACGACGATTTTTCTCTTCTTAAGTACCTGCTATTTAAACATATATATTGTATTTCTTCAGATCCTCTTTGACCTGCCCGATCGTCTCAAAGCAGATTCCGTGGATTCCGGCTTTTTTTGCTCCCTCGATATTTTCCATCCGGTCATCGATAAATACACACTCATCCGGTTTTAACCGGTACTGATTTAACAATGTTTCATATATTTCAAGATCCGGTTTGATCTGCTTCACTGTATAGGAAAAAATCGCTCCGTCTGTCAACGGCAGGAAATCCAGCGCATTGTCTTTTGTTCTCCGGTAAGTCCAATCCCCATAATTAGAAAGAATATACACCTGCAAGCCCTCTTTTTTCATATTGGAAATCCATTCTTTCGTATAGGAAAACTGTTTGATTGCCAGTTCCAGATGATTCCAGAACAGATTGATCTCTTTTTTATATTCCGGTGCCTTCTCATAAAAAGCAGAAAGGATCTGTTCATCTGACCACACGCCACGGTCTGTCTCAAGCCAGACCGGAGTATTGACCGTAGCATCCGCTACCACTTTCACTGTCTTATCATCAAATCCAAGTTTTTTCATTGCGTCTTCCGGCTCCCACGCCACAAGAACTTTCCCGACATCTAAAATTATATTCTTTACCATACAATCCTCCATGTTTTGTCACAAAAGGCAGGGTGCCACTGCACGCCTGCCTCAGTCTTTTTATTTATTGCGGTAAATGATATCTTCTCTGCCTGGTCCGTTGGAAACCATTGTGATCGGGTATCCGATCTGTTCCTCAACAAACTCAATATATTTTCTGCAGTTTTCCGGAAGATCCTCGTATTTCTTAATTCCACGGATATCACATTTCCATCCCGGAAGCTTCTTTAATACCGGTTTTGCTTTCTCTAATTTTGCAGTTACAGGGAAGTCTGTAGTAACTTCTCCGTCGATATCGTATCCAACACATACCGGGATCTCATCTAAGTATCCTAATACATCAAGTACGGTAAGTGCTACATCGGTTGTTCCCTGCAGACGACATCCATATTTACTTGCAACACAGTCATACCATCCCATTCTTCTTGGACGTCCGGTTGTTGCTCCGAATTCACCGCCGTCTCCGCCGCGTCTTCTCAGTTCGTCAGCCTCGTCTCCGAAGATCTCACTTACAAATGCACCTGCTCCTACTGCGGAAGAGTATGCTTTACTTACTGTTACGATCTTCTTGATCTCATATGGTGGGATACCTGCTCCGATCGCACCGTATGCTGCCAAGGTGGAAGAAGAGGTTACCATTGGATAAATTCCGTGATCTGGATCTTTTAAGGTACCAAGCTGACCTTCTAATAAGATCTTCTTGCCTTCCTTGATTGCTTTGTCCAAGAATAAAGAAACATCTCCGACATACGGAGCGACCATGTCTCTGTACTCATGCAAAGTAGCTAATAACTCTTCTTCCTTTAATAATGGTTTGTGATACATATGCTCAAGCATAATGTTCTTTGTCTCGCAGGTACGTTTTACTTTTGCCTGCAATAATTCCTCATCGAATAACTCACTTACCTGAAAACCGATCTTTGCATATTTGTCTGAATAAAATGGTGCGATACCGGACTTGGTAGAACCGAAAGAATTCTTTCCAAGACGCTCCTCTTCATACTGATCGAAAAGAACGTGGTAAGGCATAACCATCTGTGCTCTATCTGAAATCATGATTTTTGGTGCAGGCACATTGCGGTCTGTGATTGATTTGATTTCACTCATTACTTTCGGGATATCCAGTGCGACACCGTTTCCGATAATGTTGGTGATGTGGCTGTGGAATACACCGGATGGCAATGTATGTAATGCAAATTTACCATAGTTGTTTACGATGGTGTGACCTGCATTTGCTCCACCCTGAAAACGGATAACGATGTCCGCTTCATCTGCAAGCATATCTGTGATTTTTCCTTTTCCCTCGTCGCCCCAGTTAGCGCCTACTACTGCTGTAACCATTTGATTTTCCTCCTGCATAAAAAAAGTGATGGTCTGTAAAAACCATCACACTTTCCTGTTTTTACTTTATGATTATACACGAATATATGTCATAAGTAAAATTAATATTCATTATATTTGATATAATTGTTTATTATATCATGAAGCAAAGCTTCATGATCGACATTCGCCGTTCGCCGAATGCATAAATGCATTCTTCTCACTTGCGCTCATTATATCATGATATTCCATATGCTATCAGACACGATTGGTTTCAGAAACATGGAAACCAAAAGCGTAACTGCCAGAATCAGGACAGGTTCATATCGTACCAAAATTCCTTTCGAATCCACTGATTTTAAAGAGAACGGAAAAGAAAATCTTCTGCTTATTTCATATCCCAGCACGGTTCCTGCCGTATTGGTGATCAGATCATCAATATCCGTAAGCCGGAATGTAAATATCTGTAATAGTTCAATCCCCAGTGATACCGCGAGTCCCATGAAAAACATAGTTTTGAAAGACCGGAAATTCTTCCAGACCGCAGGTACAAAAAATCCCATCGGTATAAATAAAATGATATTCAAAATCGTATTTTTCATATATGCAAACGGACTGTTTACAATGTCTATAAACGGTATCAGATTCAGACCAAAATCTATCTGAAATGTCACAACCGCAGGAACACCCACAACTGAAAACAAAGCAATCGCATAAAATGCAAATATCAGTTTTACACAAAATGGTTTAAATTCCCATTTCCTGTAGATTGTACACTGCAAAATAGCCAAAGCAGGAATCACAAAAATAGCAGCTGAGACACAATCTATCCCGATTGATAATAAACGCATCATTGACGTTTCCCCCTAAATATCCTGATCCTGCATATAAATTTATCATATTCCTGCCCGTAATCCCATTGATATTCTATTAAGATTGATGAAGAATTGATGAACTTTTTCTGACATTTTTTCACTACGGAACAAGCAGAAAATCATATAATTTTTCTGCTGCTGCCGACATCGGCGCACGCTCGTTTGAGACAATGCAAAACTCGCGTTCCGGTATCGCCCTGTCAAATTTCAATATGAATAATTCCCCATTTTCAATGTATTTTTCTGCGAAATCCGACACGACACTGGCAACACCGAGGTTGCGCACTGCAAACTGGATGAGCATATCACTTGTCGCAAGTTCAAATTCCGGCCGGACAAATGTGCCGCGCTCTGCCAGATAATCCTCCACATATTTTCTTGTGGAAGTGCTGCCCTCTAAGCACATCACCGGAAGATTTTCAAGCTCTTTATAGCTTAATTTTCCACCCTTTAAGTACTCAAACTTTTTTCCCGCCACAAAGACATCCTGGATTTTGCGCACAGGCGTCATTTTAAAATCGTATTTGTTGTTCACCGGGGTACTGATGATCCCAAAATCAATTTTTCCGTCCTGCAAATGTTTCAACGTCTCCGGTGTCGGGGCATTCGTCACAGTCACTTTGATCTGCGGAAATGCATCATGGAACGTCTCCAGATAAGGAAGCAGATAAAACTGCAATGTCATGTCACTGGCACCCACACAGATTTCTCCGGCATCTAAGTTTAACATCTCCGAGAGTTTTTTCTCCCCGGTAAGGATTGTCTCATATCCTTTTCTCACATATTCCGCAAGCAGTCCGCCTTCTTTTGTCAAGCGCACGCCTTTGGATGTCCGCACAAAGAGAGCACAGGAAAGATCACTTTCTAAATGCTTGACTGCCTGGCTGACTGCCGGCTGTGAGATGGAAAGTGCCTCTGCTGCGAGGGAGATACTGTTGTATTTGGATACATAATAAAAAATTTTGTAGTATTCGAGGTTTGTCTGCATTATTTTACTCCGTGATTTTACTGTGACTTGCAAATAATTGCTTTCTTATTATAACAGTTTCCCACGAAAAAATCTTTTCTTTTGCGAAAACAAAAAATTTATATTTTTTCGCAAAAATAAACATTGTCTTTTTGCGGTCCATGCCTTATACTAAGTTGCTGAAACGTAAAGAATATGCGTGTTGAGGCTAAAAAACACGGACAGGTTTTTAACTATTTTATAAATCAAGGAGTACAGATTATGACAAAAGACATGACAATGGGAAGCCCGCTCAGAATGATCTTACTTTTTTCCGTTCCGGTTTTACTGGGAAATATTTTTCAGCAGTTTTATAACATGGTGGATACGATCATTGTCGGGCAGTATCTTGGTGAGGATGCTCTGGCTGCGGTAGGCTCTACCGGATGTCTGATGTTCCTTGTATTAGGATTTGCAAATGGTATTGCGCAGGGATTTGGCGTTATGGTCTCCCACGCCTTCGGTGCAAAAGATTTCAAGCTGTTAAAGCATTATGTCGCACTCTCCCTGATACTGACTGCCATTGTATCGTTACTTCTGACCATCCCTACGGTGGCAGCTTCCAGACAGTTTCTTATTTTAATGAAAACACCGGACAATATCTTAGGACTCGCAGACTCTTATATTAAAGTCATTTTCGCAGGTATCCTGCTCACGATGTCCTACAACGTTGCCGCCGGTATTTTAAGAGGGATCGGCGACAGCAAAACACCGCTGTATTTCCTGATTCTCTCTTCCTTTTTAAATATTGTGCTCGACCTGTTTTTGATCGTCGTCGTAAAACTTGGAACCGCAGGCGCTGCCTATGCAACGATCATTGCGCAGGGTGTCTCCGCACTGCTTTGCTTTATTTATATGTTCCGCAAATTCGACATTTTAAAAACCAGCCGGGAAGATTACTATCTCGACGGATACGGTGTGTTCAATATGCTTTCCATCGGTATTCCGATGGCGCTCAACTATTCCATCACCGCTATCGGAACCATGATCCTGCAGGGTGCAGTCAATATTTTCGGTTCCAGTGTTGTGGCTGCCTTCACTGCCGCCTCCAAAGTGGAAAACCTCTCCACCCAGACCATGCCGACACTCGGCACTGCGATTGCCACCTACTGCGGTCAGAACCTCGGCGCAGGAAAATACAAACGTATCTACGAGGGAATGCGTAAAGGATTTTTCATCTGCATTTTTATCTCGCTTGCTGCCTCTGCCATCTGCGTATTCGGCGGACGTTTTATTGTGAGCTGGTTTGTGAGCAATCCTTCTGAAGAAATTTTCGACTATGCCATGCAGTATCTGAACACCATCAGTTTCTTCATGCTGCCGCTCGCATGGATTTTCCTTTACCGGAACGCCCTGCAGGGCTTAAACCGCGGACTTGTTCCAATGTTAAGCGGTGTTGTGGAAATGGTGTGCCGTATTATCGTGATCGCCGTCACCTTAAATCCGTTCGGTTACTGGGCAGTCCGTCTGGCAAGCCCGATCACATGGCTGTTCACCGGAATCCTTCTGATCGTAACGTATTTTATCTGGGAAAAACAGAGCCGGAAAAAACATTCCGGTTCATCGGACTAAAATTTTAGTTTTCCACCCCACTTCTGAACAGTCTCCACAAGCTGTATCAGATACCGGAACACCGGCTCCGTGATGACTGCGAACACGATCATGAGCATTGCACATTTTCCTGTGACCGCCGTGATCGCAAACAGTTCACTGAAAAACAGCATACAAAATAACCAGCCGATGACCATCGCTGCGATCAGGATCGCATGCGGTGTTGTCATCGGTTTTGCTATATGATAAAGGATCATGAAGCCGACAACTGCGATCAGGATCGTGCACGACGTGGAAACGCACTCTTTTTCCACTCCGAACTCCCTGCAGAAAATCACCAGACCGCTCACCACGATAAAATCTGTAATCCCAGCCGGAAGCGCCTGGATCAGGACATTGGTAAGAAAATGCCCATGGATCTGATTCCGGTTCTGCTCCAGCGCCAGAAAAAATGACGGAATCCCGATCGTAAAAACACTGATGAGCGACACCTGCGATGGCTCCAGCGGATAATCAATCAGAAACAGCATGGAAAATACGGCTAACAGCATGGAGAAAATGTTCTTGACCAGATAAAGGCTGGCAGTGCGCCCGATGTTGTTCACCACCCGCCGCCCTTCCATGACAACCGCCGGCATTTTATTGAAATCGTTATCGAGCAGCACAAGCTGTGCCACATGCGAAGCCGCCTCACTGCCTGATGCCATCGCAATGCTGCAGTCTGCATCTTTTAACGCAAGAATATCGTTCACGCCGTCTCCGGTCATTGCCACGGTCTTTCCCTGCTCTTTTAATGCCTGCACCAGAAGACGTTTCTGCTCCGGTGTCACCCTGCCGAACACCGTGTATTTTTTTGCTGCCTTCCGCACTGCCTCCGCTGTTTTCAACGTTGCTGCGTCCACCTGTTTTTCCGCATGGCGGATTCCCGCTTTCTTTGCAATCTCCGATACCGTGACCGGATTGTCCCCGGAGATCACTTTCACATCCACTCCCCGCTTGGAAAAGTAACGGAATGTATCCATTGCCCCCTCCCGGATTGCATTGTTGAGCAGGATAAATGCAATGGGAGTTGCATTTTCTGTCAGTTCTTTTCCATCCAGATTCCCCTCATACTCTGCAAATACAAGCACACGATATCCCTTTTCCAGAAATACTTCGATCGTTCCCTGAACAGCCGCATAATCCTGCCGCAGCACAAATTCCGGTGCGCCGACCACATAAGCTTTTCCTGCCAGAACCACTCCGCTGTATTTTGTGGCAGACGAAAACGGGACGATTTTTTCTGCACTGTTTTCCATCGGCTCCGTAAAATACTGCTGCAATGCCTCCATCGTTGCATTGTCGCACGGCAGGGCACGCACACAGTCAGAGATCGTTTTTGCGACTTTATTTTTTTCCTCTTCGGCCGCAAGGTTCTGGTCTTTTGCAAGGATAAACTGTGCCACTTCCATTTCCGGCACGGTAATGGTTCCGGTCTTATCCACGCACAGCACATTTACCCGCGCCAGTGTCTCGATACATTTCATGTCATGGATCAGTACCTTTTGTTTTCCAAGCCTCATCACCGACACCACCATCGCCACACTTGCAAGAAGGTACAGACCTTCCGGGATCATTCCGAGAATGGCCGCCACCATGCCCGTCACACTATCTTTCATCGTCGCCCCGGAAAAAAAATATTGCTGTAAAAACAGGATCGCCCCGATCGGCAAGATGATCACGCCCACAGTCTGCACTAGGCGGTTCAACGCCCTGATCATCTCCGACTGCTCGCCCTCTTTTGTCTGCGTCGCCTGCAGCATCAGTCCTGAAATATAAGAATCTTTTCCCACTTTTTCCAGTTTTGCCATGCACTCTCCTGATATCACAAAACTTCCCGAAAAAAGGGAATCTCCCTCTTTTTTTACAATCTCATCGGCCTCCCCTGTGATCAAAGCCTCGTTGACTGTGATATTGCCGGATAACACCAGTGCGTCCGCCGGAATCTGTCCACCTGCTGAAAGCGTTATCACATCATCCTGCACCAGTTCATCCGCCAAAACCTCCTGATTACTTCCGTTGCGCCGGACCGTGATTTTCGGTGTATTTAATATCGTAAGATCATCCAGGATTTTTTTGGAACGCAGCTCCTGGATGATCCCGATCAACATATTTGCAATAATAATAGGTAAAAAAGTAAGATCCCGAAAAGATCCCACCACGATCAGAAGGATCGTAATGATCAAAAAAATAAGATTATAATAAGTTACAACATTTGAGCGGATGATCTGTGCCACTGTCTTTGTGGAAGAATCTACGCTTTCATTCGACAACCCTGCTTTTTTCCGAAATTCCACTTCAGCAGTGGACAGTCCACTCATATTCTGGCACATTCTGCATCTCTCCATCTCACTTTATGATGCTTTAGTATGCCCTGTTTTTTGTTAAACTATTTGAACAATCGCTAACTGTTCTTTATTTTGCTTTTAATGCCCAGACAGCTTTGATCTGGCTTCTGATTTTTCCATAGTCCCATTTCTGACCACTGCGGTATAAAGAAAACGGATCGTTAATGGAAAATCCTTCATCATCATAATCATAGAGCAGGATAAAATGTCCCCCTGTAGTGAAATCTCCCTGCCGCACGGAGCAGATCACGATGTCTCCCTGATCTAAGTGCTGCTTGATCTCAGTCTGGCTGATATTGATCTGCTCGGAGCGGACACCGTAAGCTGCCGCCCCCTCTGTCATAAGCGACCACATCGTTCCTGTGCCGGACATATAAAACCCTTCCTGCATGGCAAATTTTGCGATTGCAGCCGGAGTTGCCTCCTCGTTTCCAGTCAGCGCAACTACTGCCATCGCCAGTGTTGTCGGACCGCATCCGCTGATCGCAACATTGCTGTCATCCCCATATGCAAGGCAGCCCCAGCGTTTATCCCACTGTAAAAAGAGCGGATATTCTTCCTGTAACTCTTTCTCTGTCAGTTCTGCTTTATCATAATCCCTTGTGTTCCCTTTATAATCAGCTACAAATGCGATCATTTCCGGATTATTTGCCAGATTGATCAGTAATTTTTCCGGATATTTCTCTGCATTTTCCACGATCTGTGCGTAGCGTTCATCTGACGCTTCCATCTGTTCTAACTGTCTGATTGCCTGATTCAAGGAATAATCTACCGGTTTTGATAACACAACCTGTGGAATCTCCGCGAACGGATCATTCGTTTCTTCGCTGTCTGCCGGTTCTTCGACAGTTTCTGTAGCAGACTGTTCCTCTTTTTCCGTTCCATCTGCTGTTGTTCCATTATCTACGTCATTTGTAATTTGATTTTCTTTTTTATCTTCATCGGAGTTATCCTGCGCTGATGCCAGCACTTCTTCTGTTTTTCCAAGTTTGATCTCAGGAAAATATCTTCCACAGACACATCCCAGTAAAAAAGATGTCAAAAGCATTACACTCAAAACGATTTTTCTTTTCCGTACAAGCTTTTTCTGTCTCAGTCTTCTTTCGTCTAATTCTGTCTGATTCTGTATCTGGCGCTGATTCTGCTCCTTCATCTATCGGTAACCTCTCTCGTATTTCTTTCTTGCGTAGCGTGTTCTATTATATACATAAACCCTGTAATTTTGCTACCCTCTTCATAAAATATTAATAAAACTTTGGGTTTTCTTTGGAATACTTACAGAAAAAAAACAGGTGCCAAATGTATGACCCATTCAGCACCTGCCCTGTCCTGTCTGTTTTTATTTGTTGCTGAGATATTCGTGAATACCCTTAGCTGCTGCTTTACCGGCACCCATCGCAAGGATAACAGTTGCTGCACCTGTCACAGCGTCACCACCGGCATAAACACCTTCTTTGGAAGTTGCACCGGTCTCTTCTTCTGCAATAATACATTTTCTGCGGTTGATATCAAGACCTTTTGTAGTGGATGAGATCAGAGGATTTGGAGAAGTACCAAGTGACATGATCACAGTATCTGCCTCGATCTCATATTCAGAGCCCGGAATCTCAACCGGACTTCTTCTTCCGGAAGCATCCGGTTCGCCAAGTTCCATTCTGATCACTTTTGCACCCTTTACACAACCGTTTTCATCCACCAATAATTCGGTTGGATTCTGGAGAAGATCAAAGATGATACCTTCTTCTTTTGCGTGATGTACTTCCTCTTTACGGGCCGGAAGTTCTTCCTCACCACGACGATATACAATATGTACCTCTGCACCCAGTCTTCTTGCTGTTCTGGCAGCGTCCATTGCCACATTACCACCACCTACTACGATGACTTTCTTACCTGCTTTGATCGGTGTGTCGTAATTGTCCAGAAAAGCTTTCATAAGGTTGTTTCTTGTTAAATACTCATTGGCTGAGAATACACCCATTGCCTGTTCGCCCGGAATACCCATAAATCTTGGGAGTCCTGCACCGGATCCAATGAAGACTGCTTCAAAGCCCTCGTTGTCCATCAACTCATCGATTGTAACGGATTTACCGATGACAACGTTGGTCTCGATCTTAACCCCTAATGCTTTCACGTTTTCCACTTCAGCGGCAACCACTTTCTTCTTTGGAAGACGGAATTCAGGGATACCGTAAACCAAAACACCGCCTGCCTGATGCAATGCCTCGAAAATCGTCACATCATAACCAAGCTTTGCAAGATCTCCTGCACAGGTAAGACCTGCCGGGCCTGAGCCGATCACTGCTACTTTATGTCCATTTAACTTTTCTGCCTTTTTCGGTTTAATGCCATGTTCTCTTGCCCAGTCCGCAACAAAACGCTCTAATTTACCGATCGCTACAGGCTCTCCTTTGATTCCACGGATACATTTTCCCTCACACTGTGTCTCCTGTGGACATACACGGCCACAGACTGCCGGAAGTGCGGAAGACTCACTGATCACATGATAAGCAGCCTCAAAATTACCTTCTTTTACTTCTGCGATAAATCCCGGAATATTGATAGATACCGGACATCCTTTCATACACTGTGCATTTTTACAGTTTAAGCAACGGGCAGCTTCTGCCATTGCTTCTTCTTCATTATATCCCAAACATACTTCTTCAAAGTTCGTTGCACGAACGGCTGGCTCCTGCTCACGAACCGGAACTCTAGTTAATACGTCCATTTTTTCCTCCTGATTCTATGTAACTGACCAGACAGCATTCTCTCTGATCTGACAAATTTCTGATTTTTAACTGTTACAATTGCCACATCCGCCGTGATGTGTTGCACCTTCCTGTAATTTCAACATTGCTCTTCCCTCTTCGGTCTTGTACTGAGCCTGTCTTCTCATCGCCTGATCAAAATCAACCAGATGTCCGTCGAACTCCGGTCCGTCTACACATGCAAATTTCACTTCATCGCCGACAACCAGACGACATGCACCACACATTCCGGTTCCGTCTACCATGATCGGATTCATGGAAACAACCGTTGGAATTCCTAATTCTTTTGTCAGTTTGCAGACAAATTTCATCATGATCATTGGTCCGATTGCCACACAGTGGTCATAACGGTTACCATTATCCCAGAGTTCCTGCAGCTGTGCAGTACCGGTTCCCTTGAAACCGTACGAGCCATCATCCGTTGTCACATAAAGGTTTGTGGCAACTTTTTTCATCTCATCCTCTAAGATCAGTAAATCTTTGTTACGGGAACCCATGATAACATCACAGTCAACGCCGTGCTCATGCAGCCATTTTACCTGAGGATAAACCGGAGCTGTACCAACACCACCTGCAACAAATAAAATTTTCTTTTTCTTTAATTCTTCGATATCTTCATGGATCAGATTCGATGGGCATCCCAGAGGTCCAACGAAATCTTCAAAAGCATCCCCTTCCTGTAAGCTTACCATACGCTCTGTGGAAGCTCCTACGGTCTGGAATACGATCGTGATCGTTCCCTCTTCCCTGTCGTAATCACAAATGGTAAGTGGAATACGTTCACCTTCCTCATCAATTTTTACAATCACAAACTGTCCCGGTTCGCAATACTGCGCAACACGAGGAGCCTTGACATCCATAAGATAGATCTTGTCTGCCAGTTTTTCTCTTCTAACGATTGGATACATGTTTTTCCTCCTTGTATATACTCACTGCCTTTTTCATCTCTGTAATCGTTTTCCTTAATCACGAATCTCCTATGAAAATATACATTTTTTTAGCATTACTTTATATAATAAAGGAAAAGCCGTTAGATTTCAACGGCTTTTCCCTTGTTTTATTGCTTTTTCATATAATTGAAACATACTAATTATTTATAGCTTCTATTCTTACTACACCACTATTATGCCTCCACTTTGGAAAACAGAATTCTGTCATTATCCAATGCCTTTCCGGCACGGACTGCAAACTGCTCTAACAGATCATCCACTGACATCTTTTCCCGTTCTTCCCCGGAAACATCCAGCACAATATTTCCCGAATCCATCATGAGGGTACGGTTTCCAAGTTCAAGCGCCTGATGCATGTTGTGCGTGACCATAAGGCAGGTGATGTTCTGCTCTGACACTATCTTTTTTGTGAGGTTCAGTACTTTCTCTGCGGTGGCAGGGTCTAAGGCTGCGGTATGCTCATCCAGCAGCAAAATCTTAGGAGTCACCATCGTTGCCATCAAAAGTGTGAGTGCCTGACGCTGTCCACCGGACAAAAGTCCGACCGGCTGCTTCATACGGTCTTCTAACCCCATGTCAAGCAGTGCGAGCTGCTCTCTGAATTTTTTCTTGTCCGCTGCCTTGATCCGGCTGAAATAGGCATTCTTTGAAGTAGTCGTGCGCAGGTAGGCAAGCGCCATATTCTCCTCGATCGTCATATGTGGTGCGGTTCCCTTCAATGGATCCTGAAACAAATGACCAATCACTTTACTGCGGACATGCTCTTTCTGATAGGTAATGTCCTCACCATCCAGCATGATCAGTCCTTTGTCTGCAAAAAAGGCTCCTGTTATCGCATTAAATAGCGTTGATTTTCCGGCTCCGTTGCTTCCTACGATCGTTGCAAAATCCCCCTGCTTTAAGGTGAGATTCAGATTTTTTAATGCACATTTTTCATTGACAGTTCCCGGATTAAAAGTTTTGCTGACATCGCGCATCACAAGCATTGCGTTCTTCTCTGCCATTATCTTTCTCCTCCTTCGCTGTCATTTTTCATAATCTCCTGAACGTATATCTGGTTCTGAGCCTTTGCGGCACGTTTCTGCCGGTAAAAATTCATCTGCTTTTTCAGATATGGGAATGCGATCGCCACGGCTACAATGATTGCAGAAACAAGTTTTAAACACTCTGCCGGTACATTTAATCTCAGGGCAACTGCCACGATAAAACGATACAGGCAGCTTCCTAAAATAACGCCGGTCACACGCTGTAACATACCGCCTTTTCCAATGATAGATTCCCCAATGATCAGGCTGGCGAGTGCGATTGTTACCATTCCGGTTCCAAGATTGATATCACAGGATTTCTGATACTGCGCAAGCAGTCCGCCGGAGAGACCGGTCAGGGCATTGGCAACACAAAGTCCGATCGTGATCATGGCACTTGTATTAATGCTGGAAGCTCTTACCATATCCGGATTATCTCCGGTTGCGCGGATGGAAAGTCCAAGCCTTGTATTTAAAAAGAAAGAGATCAGCACTCCTACAATGATAACGATCAGTGCAGCCACGATCAGTTTATACCACGTTCCACCAATCGCTGTTTTTGCCCAGGTAAAAACGGATTCACAGTTGAATAAGTTCATGTTGGAAGCGAATCCCATTACTGCAATATTAATTGTATACAATCCGGTATTTACGATGATTCCCGCCAAAATGGACTGAATCCCCATTTTTGTCTGTAAGAAAGCGGTCACAAAACCGGAGCAGACACCAGCTGCCATCGCTGCAAATAATCCTAATATCGGATGACCTGCAAGTGTCACCGATGCACAGACGGCACATCCCAATGTAAAACATCCATCGGTCGAAAGATCCGCAATGTTTAAAATACTGAAGGATATAAATAATGCCAGTGCGACCAGTGCATAGATAAAACCAAGTTCTAATGCACTCTGTACAATTGATAATGTAATAATGGAACCCATACCTTAATTAAACTCCTCTGCTGTTACTGTCTCGATCAATTCGGAACACATATCTTTAAAGATAGAATAATCGATTCCGACTTTTTCTGCAATCTCTGTATTTACGGTTACGATACCGCTGTCTAATGTTTCTACCGGTGTTGTGGCCGGATCTGCTCCGTTTGCAAGAATGTCTGCAACCATGTCTGCTGTCTTTGTTCCGAGTGTCTCATAGTTGACGCCGTATCCTAAGAATGCTCCGTTTAAAGCAAAGGAATCTGCACTTGTGTAGTGAGGGATACCTGCGTCTGCAAATTTTTCAAAAATCGCAAGTTCTGCTGTCATAACAGTGTTGTCCTGTGGTGTAAAAATAGCGTCTACTTTTTCTGCCACCAGGGAATCTGCTGCTGCCTGGATCTCACCGGTTGTTGTACCTGTTTTTTCTACATAGGAAATCCCATGTTCATCGCAGTAATCTTTTGCCGCCTGAATAGCACTTGTGGAAGAATCCTGGCTCTTATCGTACAGAAATCCGATTTTGGCAGCATCCGGATCCGCTGCCAAAATGAAATCCATGATCTGTGCCACATCAATTGCATCGGATGTTCCTGTAATATTGGCACCCGGAGCATCTGCACTTGCTACAAGTCCTGCTCCGACCGGATCTGATACTGCGGAAAATACAACCGGGATCTGATTATCTTCCGTTGCGTTCTGCATGATCATTGCTGCCGGCGTTGCGATCGGAATGATCACATCGACGCCCTCTGCCACAAGATCTGCTGCGATCTGATTTAAGGTAGAGGAATCTGCCTGACCATTATAGGTGTAATCTGCATAATCAAATGTCACACCAAGTTCTGCTCCTTTTGCATCCAGCTCTGCTTCAATTGCTTTCTCAATCTGGTTTAAGGATGCATCATCTACATACTGTACGATTCCAACTTTGTACACGGTTTTGTCTGCAGTATTCTGTGCAGTGTCCTTTGCGGTATCGGCTGCGTCTGCACTGCTCTCTGTTGTGTTCGTGCTGTTTCCTGCATTGGATGTGTCTGTGCTGTTTCCGCATCCACCGATCATTGCTGCTGCCATTGCCATTGTCAATACTGCTGCCATCATTTTTCTCTTCATCATTTTTTCCTCCAAATTTTAAGAATGTTTTTTTGAAAGAAATCCGTTTTGAAAGTTATAAGAATCATGTATTGCGGTTTTGTTTGCAAGTAAACAAAAACCGTCTCAAGCTGTTGCTTGAGACGGTAATAAAATCTTATTATCGCGGTACCACTCATCTTGACCATCCGGTCCACTCTCTCATGTACTATCATACACGCCTGATTGATAACGGGTTCGGTTCCCGGTGACTCCTACTGCTGATACATGGCTCTGTATGCTTCATGTATGTTGTTCAGGTCACCCTCGAAAGTCCATTCAGTAAAATGATCCATACTGCAATCCCACCACCTGCAGCTCTCTGTAATATCAACAGATTACTTACTACTCTTTCTCAACGGTTTTTCTTTATGGTGTTACTTTAATACATTAACGTATCTTTGTCAACACCTTTTTTTATTTTTATGAGAAGTATACGAGTTCATCTTCCGGCTTCTCGGCTGGAGTTATGGAAATTGGATACAATACAGGACCTTTTCCCTTGTACTCTTTTGCGAATTCTACGTGTACTTCTGCTGTGATATTGATCCAGGATTTGTGCGGAATTTCATCCTCCCTGTCGTATTTCGTTTTGAAGCCGATGAAGGTAACATCCTCCACACAGCAGGTCATTGCAAAACGTCCCGGAACCATAATTCCTTTTTTCAGTTTGTCCGGATTGTATACAAGTGCTAAGAAAGAAACTTTCTTACCCTCATACTTTTTCGGATTGTCCTGACAATCCATATACCAGATTGCATAATCTGCATCGGAAATTTCAATCTCATCCGCAGTAATGTCAAACGGTAACTCCTCCGGTCTCTCGTCAAGTGTTCCGTCCGCACGCTCATAGACAAGCTGTGCTTTCCGGTTTAATGCCTTGACATTTCTGCGGTATTTTCCTTTGTCTGTACTGTCATCACAGCGATTGAAGATCACGACATCTGCGGAAAAAAGCTGTTCCATGATCATTGTACGCATATTTGCAAGATACATATCGAAAGTCGTTGCATCTACCGTGGCAAGCTGCTGTACGATCATCCAGTACTTTGGAAGTTCCATATCCATGAGTGTTCCCATCTGCCAGGTTCCGTTGTACTCTAAGAATACCTGCTCCGGCTGGTACTCGGTATTTACTTTTTTCAAAAAGTCCTCTGTAAAATCTGCCTCACTGTCTACCATGACAAGTTTTACATTATTTTTTTCAAGTTCTTCATCCGTAAACTCTGCATCGCCGTCTTCACAGCAGATGACAAGGCTTTTTCCCTCTTTTGCAAAACCCTGCTCAAATAAGGTGTCTTTGATGAGGGAGGTCTTTCCACTGTCCATAAAACCGGTAAATAAATATACTGGTATTTCGTTCATATATATTCTCCCTTATTAAATTCCGAATAACTCTTCTAATCTGTGTTCGTCAATGTTGCAGCCGATCACACAAAGTCTTCCTGTATAGTCAGGCTCGCCGTCACGAAGCTCATATTCACCCGGAACCATGTCAAAATAAATCCATGTGCCATTCTCATCTTCTACCATTCCCTTGGCACGGAGGATTGTTCCGTAATCATCTGTCTCGCAGAGAGTCTTTAATACATCCTCGATCTTTTCCTTCGTGAATTTGCGAGGCGTCTCTTTGCCCCAGCTTGTAAACACTTCATCTGCATGATGGTGATGATGATGCTCATGGTCATGGCATCCGCAGGTGCAGTTTTCGTCATGTTCATGATGGTGCTCATTGTCGTGGTCATGGTCTTCATGATCGTGATGATGTTCATGTTCGTGGTCGTGATGATGCTCATGTTCTTCGTGATCGTGGCATCCGCAGGTGCAGTTCTCGTCATGTTCATGATGATGTTCGTGATCATGCTCATGATCGTGGTCTTCATGATCGTGGTCATGATGGTGATGTTCATGCTCATGCTCCTCTGCCTCTTCTTTGGCATGCTGCTCAGCCATCAGTTTCATCTCAAGAGAATCTGCTCCCTCGATCACTTTTAAGATCTGCTCGCCTTTGATTGCATCCCATGCTGTTGTGATGATTGCAGCCTTAGGATTCAGTGACTGGATCTGTTTTACACAAAGTTCTAACTGCTCAGGTGTTGCATTCTGGCTTCTGCTCAGTACAACAACTGTAGCATATTCAATCTGATTATTAAAAAATTCACCGAATGCTTTCATCTGCTTGCTCGCTTTTAAAGCATTTACGACAGTTACGAGTCCGTTTAATTTAACGTCTTCCTCTTTCTCGATATCGATCACAGACTTCATAACATCGGATAACTTACCGACACCGGATGGCTCGATCAGAATGCGGTCCGGATGATATTTGTCAATCACTTCGTGAAGATTCTTTCCGAAATCACCTACTAATGAGCAGCAGATACAGCCGGAATTCATCTCGGTGATCTGGATTCCTGCATCTTTTAAGAAACCGCCATCGATTCCGACTTCACCAAACTCATTCTCGATCAGAACGATCTTCTCGCCCTTAAATACCTCATCGATCATTTTTTTAATAAATGTGGTTTTTCCTGCTCCTAAGAAACCGGAAATAATATCAATTTTTGTCATAATAAATCCACTCCTTTTTATGTCTTGATAATATGCAGAATGCAGATTATCATGGTTACATTGTATTATCTTTGTCTGTCCGGATCACACTTTCTGCCCGAACATTCCTATTTTACTCGATTATTTTACAAAATGCAAATTTTGTGCAATTTTTAATAATTATTTTATACCCTGTTTATTTTTATCCATTATATCCGAAAACACTTCTGCATATCCTTGTATGTACCGAGAACCAAAAGGGTATCTTCACTGCTTAATTCCATATCCGGGCCAATCGCCATATTCATCTTTCCGTCTGTTTTGATTGCCAGAATACTGATGCTGTACTTTTTACGGATATCCAGTTCACCGATCGTTTTTCCGATCCAGCCTCCCGGCACCTCCACCTCAAAAATAGCATGAGAATCATCCACTTCGATATAATCATGGATATGATCTGCCGTATAGCGGATCGCTGCCCAGTTGGCGATCTGTTTTTCCGGATAAATGACCTCGTCTGCTCCGTTGCGAAGCAGGAACTTTGCCTGTACATCCCGCTCTGCACGCGATATGACCATTTTAGCGCCAAGTTCTTTCAAAAGAGAAGTTGTCTCCAGGGAATTCTGGAAATTGCCTCCGATCGTCACAAAACAAATATCATAATTTTTGATTCCAAGCGACTCCAGAAAATTCTCATTGGTACTGTCACCGATCTGTGCGTCTGTAACATACGGAAGAATTTCATTGACAAGATTTTCATTCTCATCCACAGCCATCACTTCATGTCCAAGCTCATTCAACTGGTATGCAACATGCTTTCCAAATCTTCCGAGTCCGATAAGCAAAATATTTTTCATTATAATTTTCTCCTTTATCCAACAGTTATTTTATCAAGCGGTCTTTTTGCCCCGCTCTGGATTTTTACTGAAATTGCAGCATATATAAGTGTCAGTCCGCCAACTCTTCCAAGATACATCAAAACAACCAATATCAGATGTGATACCAGTCCAAGCTCCGTTGTGATCCCTAATGTAAGTCCTGCCGTGCCCACTGCAGATGCTGTTTCAAAAAGGCAATCCGACAATGCAACATGTTCTATCTGACTGATTGCGATTCCTCCTGCGAAAAACAGGAAGAAATACAAAATAGCGATCGTTGCCGCATTTTTTACCACTGTATTATCGAATCTTCTTCCAAAAACCTCTGTCTCCGGTTCTCTTCCGAATGTCGCAAACGCATTCAGTATCAACACTGCGATCGTTGTTGTCTTCATACCTCCCGCCGTCGATCCGGGAGATCCACCGATCAGCATCATCAAAATCATGATTGCTTTGGAAGAATCACTCATTGCTCCAAGATCTGCCGTATTAAAACCTGCCGTCCGAAGAGTTACCGACTGGAAAAGAGATGCCAGTATTCTTTTTCCTACAGAAAATCCGGTAAAATCAATCAGAAAGAAAAAAACAGCCGGTAGTAAGATCAAAACAGCGGTGGTAACGAGGATAATCTTACTCTGCAGACGGTAACGTTTCAAGTTCCATTTGTTTGTGCAAAAATCATCCCATGTCAGAAATCCGATGCCACCGATCACGATCAAAAGCATGATCACAAGATTGATCAATGGATTGGCAATATATCCTGTCAGAGATGGAAATGTCTGTTCCGTCGTTCCAAGTATGTCAAAACCTGCATTGCAAAAAGCCGATACCGAATGGAAGACTGACATCCAGATTCCTTTCCATCCATAATCCCTGCAAAATACAGGAAGCATGAGAATGGCACCGACCAATTCGATCAGAAATGTTCCCTGTAGAATAAATTTCGTAAGCCGGACAATTCCACCTACCTTCGGTGCTGAAATTGCATCCTGCATCGTGCTCCGCTGCATTAACGAGATCTTTCTCCCCGATACCATTGAAAAAGATGCAACCACAGTGATGACTCCCAATCCACCGGTCTGGATCAGAAGTAAGATCACTGCCTGGCCAAACGCTGACCAGTAGCTTCCTGTATCCACGACCACAAGTCCTGTCACGCAGACAGCTGATGTCGCAGTAAATAAAGTCTTATCAAACGGTGTCACAACTCCGGCAGAAGATGAGATCGGAAGCATTAAAATAATTGCTCCAAGTAATATCACACCTGCAAATCCAAATGCGATCATCTCAAACGATGACATTTTCTTTTTTTTACGGATACGTTCCGGCATATCAATTCTCCTCTTTTTCTGCTGCTTTCATTTTATTTGTGGAACTGCATATTGTAAAGCTTTTCGTAAGTTCCCTTCCTGGCTATCAGTTCTTCATGTGTTCCTGATTCTTCGATACCATCCTCAGATAAAACAATGATCTTCTCTGCGTTTTTGATGGTGGAAAGCCTGTGTGCAATTACAAATGTGGTACGGTTTTTTGCAAGCTTCTCCAATGAATCCTGTACTACTTTTTCACTCTCATTGTCAAGTGCGGAGGTTGCCTCATCAAAAATAAGGATCGGTGGATTTTTAAGGAAAACCCTTGCGATGGACAATCGCTGCTTCTGTCCGCCGGAAAGCTTGATCCCGCGCTGTCCGATGTCCGTATCATAACCGTTTGGAAGTGACATGATAAACTCATGCGCATTGGCGTTTTTTGCTGCCTCGATGACTTCCTCTCTTGTCGCATCCGGTTTTCCGTAACGGATATTATCAAAAACAGTTCCAACAAAAAGATACACATCCTGCTGCACAATGCCGATGTGGTCGCGCAGACTCTTTAAGGTGAGATCACGGACATCTTTTCCATCGATTTTTACTGCGCCGCCCGTCACGTCATAGAAACGTGGAATGAGGGAACAGAGCGTACTTTTTCCTGCGCCGGAGGAACCGACTAATGCCATGTAAGCCCCCGCCGGAACATTTAAACTGATATGATTCAACACTTTTTCCGTGTTTTCCTCATACTGGAATGAAACATTTTCAAAAGTAATATCTCCCTTTACATCCTTAAGTTCCACTGCATCTTTTTTGTCCTCGATATCCGGACAGATGGCGAGGATCTCCTGAAAACGCTCAAACCCGGTATAACCGTTCTGGAACTGCTCTGTGAAATCAATGAGGGTGCGGACAGGATCCGTAAACACACTGATATAGAGCATAAATGTGACAAGGTCGCTGACATCCACACTGCCTTTTGCGATCAGCACCGTACCTGTCAGGATCACACTGACCTGAATGAGTGTCGTAAACGCTCCAAGCCCTGCCTGATAACTTCCCATGTAAAAATAGCTGTTTTTCTTGGCTGCAAGGAAACCGTCATTGCCTTGTTTGAATTTACGGTTTTCAATCTCTTCATTGGCAAAAGATTTTACCACCCGGATACCGGATAAGTTATCCTCGATCTGCGCATTGATGTCTGCGATTTTTACACGGTTCTGTTTGAATGCGAGACGCATTTTTTTATTCAGGACAAATGCATAGATCAGCATGAACGGCAGAATTGCAAAGGCTGCAACTGCGAGCATTGGGTTGATGTTCACAAGAATGATCAGTGCTCCGGCAATTTTGATCACGGACAGAATGATGTTCTCAGGTCCATGATGCATCAGTTCGCTGATATCAAAAAGATCGGTTGTGATACGGCTCATCAGCTGTCCGACTTTCTGGTCATCATAAAAGGAAAAGGACAGTTTCTGGTAATGTGCGAAAATTTCCGCACGCATGTCATACTCGATTTTCGCTCCCATCACATGTCCGTAATTACAAATGTAGAATTTGCTGTAACAGTCAACCGCCACCAGCGCAAACAGTCCAATGGCAATGTAAGCTGCCTGATGCAAAATTTCTGCCGGCTCACGGTACACAAGATTGTAGGTCACATACCGCACGACCAGCGGAATGATCAGGGCAACCGCCGCAGAGAGCGTTGCAAAAAACATGTCTGTCCAGAACACACGCATGTAAGGTTTATAATAGGTGAGCATTTTTTTCATGGTTCCACTTTTTTTCATAAATTCCGGTTCTCCTCTGCATAAGATAAGACTGATACATTCTTTTATGCATCAGTCTCATTCAAATTCATATGATATTATTTTAGACGTAAAGCTGAAATTGTCAAGCTTTTCCCCTACGCCGGATATGCTGCTTATTTTCTCTTTTCAAACCCATACACCCATTTTCCACGCAAAAATAAAGCAAGGAAAATGACCGAACTAATACTCCAGGTCAATGGATACGCCCAGAAGATCACGCGGATATCCGGGATAAAATGAACCGTAACCGTGATATAGCTTACACGGAACAGACACCATACACACAGCATGACGATCATTGGAACCGATGCATTTCCCGAACCACGAAGCACCGCAGCGATGCAGTGGGAAAAAGCCAGCAGAAAATAGAACAATGCAATGGTTCTCGACTGCATAACTCCATAATGTACTACATCCGGTTCACTGTTAAAGGCTGCAATAAGCACCGGTGCGGCTGTATAAATCACAACTCCGATCAATTCTGCAATGATAATCGAACAGAGAACGCCAAATCTCGCTCCTTTTTTTGCACGGTCATACTGCTTTGCACCAAGGTTCTGGCTGACAAAAGTGGTCAGCGCCATCGTAAAACAGGTCACCGGCAGAAACGCAAATCCTTCGATTTTGGAATAAGATCCACATCCCGCCATCGCCATTTTCCCAAATGCATTGATATTTGTCTGCACAAAAACATTCGCAATGGCGATCACAGAATTCTGAAAACCGGACGGCACACCGTTTTGTATGATCTGCCACAGCATCTGGCTGTCAAAACGGATTTTATTTAACTGAAGCCTATATTCTTCTTTTGCTCTCAGAAGATGGATCAGACATAAGAATGCACTTACAAATTGGGAAATCGCTGTTGCCAAAGCGGCTGCACCGACTCCCATCCCCAATCCTGAAATAAAGAAAATATCCAGCACCACATTGATACAGGAAGAAATGATCAGATAAATCAGCGGATGTCTGCTGTCTCCAACCGACTGCAAAATCCCTACAAAAATATTGTACATGATCACTCCGATAGAGCCTGCAAAATAAGTGCGGAAATAGGTGATAGATTCCGGAAGCACCTCTGCGGGTGTTCCCATCAACACCAGGATCTTCGGTGCTAAAAGCATGCCGATCACTGTCAATGCAATTCCTGCTGCAATTCCAAACGCAACCGTTGTGTGGATTGATTTCTCCAGATTTGCCCTGTCTTTCGCTCCATAATATCTGGCAATTACAACACCTGCACCCATTGCGATGCCATTGATAAATCCAACCATCAGAAAAATCAGATTCCCGGATGAGCTGACTGCCGCCAACGCATTGCTGCCGAGATAATTTCCTACGATCAGTGAATCTGCCGTGTTATACAATTGCTGAAACAAATTTCCAAGAAACAGCGGAATCGCAAATAAAATAATTTTTCTGGAAATGCTTCCCTCTGTCATTCTTGTTTTATCTTCTGTTCTCATCATTACTTCCTCGTATCTTTTTCTGCTCTACGCTCTGACTCTAATAATAGGTACTATCTATAGTATAGTTTTTTTCGTGTAAAATCAACAAGTTTTGAGGATTATAAGAGATTTGGATTGAACAAAATCTTGAGTTACATAACTAATGCTGCTCCATATAATCAATAAATTCCGTTGTCTTAGACCAGTACTTAATCCCCCAATTTTCAAAATTCCATTCATCCATGTAATTGTTACATTCATAGTCAATATACTCTTTTAATATTCTTTCATTTGCTACATCAATGTCTAACATTCTTGGAATTCTGATTCCTGTCTGCAACAGTCTGTTATAATCATTTTGTTCTGCTTCGATTTTATTGCCAAATGAGTAATATTCACATGGCTCATGGTGTATCTGTTTTAACACATAAAATTTACCTTCCCGTTCTGCCAAATAGGAATAACCACCTTTTCCATGTCCTAATAACTTCACAATTTTATATTCTTTCTGATTAACATTCATAACATCCTGCATTATCGTCCCCCCTGTTTATTCGGCAAAGTATATTCCTTGAATCCGACCACTAACGTAGCGTCAGGCTTTTGCATTGCAATTAACATTGTGTTGTTAAAGCTGTAATTATGAAATTTTGACATGGTATTCAGATAAATCTTGTACTTCTCGCTTTCAAAAAGTTCCTTGATACCCTACTCCAACTTCTCCGTTATTTCCTGTACTTTCTGTTTTTCTGTTTTAGCGTCTGCCATTGTTTTTGTTTCTTAATTGTCTGTTTCTATGCTATTAAATTTCTCCCTTTTCGGAAAAGTGTTTCTGATATTACTTAACCCAAACTATCCTGTTATTTATACATTTTAAGAAGTTAATGCAATTTGAGCTATTGATTTGCTTGGATATAATAAAGATTAGTTTTGCTGACTGGATTGAAATTGAGTTTAGGTTTAAAACATAATAAAAGCTATCCAATCTTTTTGACCGGGTAGCCTTTGTAAAATTTATTCTGCTGGAACTTCTGTGGTTGTGAGTGATATATACTCTGAAAAAATGGCATTTACCACAGCTTTCCTTTCGTCATCCAGTGATAAATAGTTCTGATTTACATTATCGTTGAATGTACCACAATCGGAATGATATTTGTATGTTTCTTCGTTGATTGTAATTTCAATGTTGCTTAAACAATCAGTTGTACCTTCTGTATTCCATGCATCACCACATAATATATTAGATATAGTTCTGATATCCTCATTTTCAGTGATGTTCGCATTTTCTCCTGTGAAAACATTATGAATACTTACTACTGCAACTGGGTCTATCATAAGTTCACTACTGGCCAGGACTTTTTCTGTTGCAAAAACCCACCATTTTTCATTCATATTAATCTCGATTATGCCTTCTTGTGAACCATATTGATATCCATAGCCTGTACCAAAGTTAGATTGATTGTCTTTTGTTGGCTTTTCACTTCCGTCTACTTCTGACGTAATCTCTCCATCCATAACACCACAACGGGCTTCTACTGTACTTTCATGACCTGTGTCAATATATAACTCGCCATTTACCATGACCATAGGAATTAAATCCCATTGTTCTGCTTCTTTGACAACTTTGATACCGTAAACCTCTGTTATCTGTGCTGGATAACTTTCTGCAATTTCTCCGTTATATGCTATTTCAATAATGTCACCAACATTTGGTTGTGGAGCAGTACCTATGTTTTTCATTGGTACTGTAATCAGATCTGCATTGTTTAATTCTTGACTACCCTCTACTGGTTCTACTAAAAAATAATTATCACGAATTTCAAGAATGGTTGCTTCAAAAATAGTGTTATTTTCTTCACCTATTCCACTTGGTCTGAGCCATTGACCTGTTTCTTCATCTTTCACTAAAATCAACTCGTAACCTCCCTCCGGTCTGTTAAAATAAATTTCTGTATCATCCGAAGTAAGCTCTAATTGGAAGCTATGCTCTGCTCCAATCGGACTGTTTATTCCACCAAATGTCGAAAAAAATGTAAGATAATGTGGTTTTACTCCACCGCCATTGTCTTTAAATCCTCTGATATATCCTGTAGATGTTGGAATTCCTACATCAAGCGTGATCTCCGTTCCATCCTCTGATACAGAGTAATCAACTAATACGACATCCATTCTTTTTTGAAAACCTGTGCCAATAAAGAATAGAGCTACTAATACAGCTAAAATTACAATTACTGCAATTATTCTTTTTTTCATAATCAAACACCTCTATTGATTTGGTGAAACTTCAAACAAATTCGTTTTTAAATTAACCTTAATGTAGATTTATACATCAAAAATGTAGAATTATACATGTTTTCATTCAGACACACAATTCCGAAAAGGGAGTATTTATTTCATTAACTTTCTATTTATACAATCACAATCGGCGTCCGATATTCATTCACCATTTCCGTCTGGTTCTTTAAAGCCAGATTCCCCAGATAGATCTGATTGCGGAGGATATCCAGATCCAGCATCCGCAGAGATTCGGGAGAAAGCGTCTGTCTGGCGTCAGCCAGGCTGGTGACGAGAGGAATGGAACTGTTCTTTTTGATCTCGGTAAGCAGTGGCGTCGCATTCTTGCGGAAACCCAACACTCTGGCGTAAGAGATATAGTCTTTCGACTTGCAGGTCTCGAATTCTTCCTTGGTCATATTCAGCAAAATATGGAGCAGACATCTGCTGATGCGGGTGTAGGTCATATCCTTACTCTTGAGCAGATCACAGAAAGAAGTGTAACCTGCGAAGGAAGGCAGGGTATTGCGGATCCGGTCGGACAGATCCGAAGAAATATCCTGATACTTGTCGTAGCCCACAGAGTATTCCGTCAGCAGCTTGTATTGCAGTGCTGCGGAAAAATCATCGGCAAACAGAGGCTTTTTGTGAGACAGAAAATCCATCATCAATGCATAGGCACTTTCTGGCATCTGGGCAGCCAGATAGGATAGATCATGCCCGGCGGCCACCGACTGGCGGATAGCAATGGCGGAACACTGATTGGTGCCGAGACGTTTGTCGTGATAATCCGCACCGACTCTGGTGGTAGTGAACGGTGAGATCTTGCTGCTTCTGGACATCAGAGCTTTGAGATATTCAATTCCCAATATATTATTAGGAGAGGAAAGAACGTCCTTATCATTGCTTAAGGAAGGCGCGTATTGCAATAACGCCCAGGTTCTGGCAATGGGGAAGGACATTCCCTTACGCATATTGCAGCGCAAGGATTCCACGTAAGGTTCCGGTTCCGTATAGAAAATCTCAGCGATCCGTGACAAGACTTCAATGTTGCCGCACTCACTGCCAAAGCACAGATTTGTGGTCACTCCCAGTTTGTCGAACAAGGCAACCGAGCCCTTGGCAAAAAATTCCGCACTGGAGGCAGCATAGCAGGTGGGCAGTTCCAGCACCAGATCTGCACCGTTCACCAGAGCCATTTTTGTACGGGTGAACTTATCTAAGAGGGCAGGAGCACCCCGCTGCATGAAATTACCGCTCATGACAATGATCGTATAATCGGCATCATTGGCCTCTTTGGCATGCTGTAACTGGTAAGCATGACCATTATGGAAGGGATTATATTCTGCGACAATACCATTGACCTTCATAATGTGGCTCCTTTCGTGAAAAGAAATATACGTTATAACGAACACAAACTCTGACAAGGAATGTGAAAAAAATAACATACACTGAAAGCGTTTACATATGCATGGTTATCAGCTTATTTTATTCTGAAAAAATAGTGGTTGTATCTGAAAATATACAATTTTGCGAACATTATGCCCTTGTGTACTCCAGATGTATTTAGTATAATATAAATACATCGGTTTGTTAAGATAAAACCAAAACTTTACAGAAGTTATTTGGGAGGAAGCGGGTATCCCCCGCCGGAAAGGAGAATGGATATGTCATACATTGACATGATTAAAGAGAGAGCAAGACTCGACAAAAAGACTATTGTATTACCGGAATCTAATGATAAGAGAACATTACTGGCTGCTGCCCGTATCGTGGAAGAGGGCATCGCAGACATCATTATGATCGGTGATGAAGAGAAGATCATGGATGGTGCAGGCTGGCTGGAAGTTGACCTGTCCAAAGTTAAGGTAGTTAACCCTAAAACAACTCCCAAGTTGGATGACTATGTGAATTTATTATATGAAACCAGAAAAGCAAAGGGAATGACCCCTGAGAAGGCAAGAGAGATCCTGCTGAATGATTACCTGACCTTCGGTATCGTAATGGTTAAGGCTAATGATGCAGACGGTATGGTAGCAGGTGCATGCCACTCTACCGCAGATACTTTAAGACCTGCACTGCAGATCCTGAAGACTGCACCCGGCGTTAAACTGGTATCCGCATTCTTCGTTATGGATACCGTATTCAAGGATCAGGGTGAGAACGGAACCTTCCTGTTCGCTGACTGTGGTCTGAACCAGGATCCTACTCCCGAAGAACTGGCTGCTATCGCAGATACTTCTTCCAGAAGCTTCAAGTCTCTGATCGGACCTAAGCCCGTGATCGCCATGCTGAGCCACTCCACCAAGGGAAGTGCAAAGCACGCACTGGTTGACAAAGTAGTAGAAGCTACCCGTATCGCACATGAGGAGTATCCTCATCTGACTCTGGACGGCGAACTGCAGTTGGATGCAGCTCTGGTTCCCAGCGTTGCCAAGTCCAAGGCTCCCGGAAGCCCTGTAAACGGACATGCCAATGTCCTGATCTTCCCGAACCTGGATGCAGGTAACATCGGTTACAAGCTAGTACAGAGACTGGGTGGAGCAGAAGCTTACGGCCCTATGTTACAGGGTATCGCAAAGCCTGTTAACGATCTGTCCAGAGGATGTTCCTGGCAGGATATCGTCGGTGTCGTAGCACTGACCGCTGTACAGGCACAGTTAGTATAATCACTGGTAACGAACATAAACGTGTGCGGGATATCTGTCCCGCACCGTATTCATGTATTGCCCGCACGGGTAACATGACCTCATAGAGTAACAGATTTGAAAGAAAGGAATTCACCATGAATATTTTAGTTATTAACTGCGGAAGCTCTTCCCTGAAGTTCCAGCTCATTGATTCCGAGACCGAGAAATGCATCGCAAAGGGTCTTTGTGAGAGAATCGGTATCGAAGGAAGCCAGATCACCTATACCCCCGATGGCGGTGAGAAAGAGCAGACTGTAACTCCCATGCCGGATCATACCGAAGCTATCCGTCTGGTACTGGAAGCTCTGACCAATGAAAAGACAGGTGTGGTAAAGAGTCTGGATGAGATCGGTGCCGTAGGACATCGTATCGTACACGGCGGCGAGAAGTTCGCAGCATCCACCATTATCACCGATGAAGTTATGAAAGCCATCGAGGAATGCAACGACCTGGCTCCTTTACATAACCCTGCTAACCTGATCGGTATCAATGCATGCAAGAAGCTGATGCCCACCACTCCCATGGTAGCTGTATTTGACACCGCTTTCCATCAGACCATGCCTGAGGAAGCTTATATGTACGGTCTGCCTTACGAGTATTATGAGAAATACAAGATCAGACGTTACGGCTTCCACGGAACCAGCCACTCTTATGTATCCAAGAAGGCTGCTGAGGTTCTGGGCAAAAAGTACGAAGATCTGAAGATCATCGTTTGCCACCTGGGCAATGGTGCCAGCGTATCCGCTGTTAAGAACGGCAAGTGTGTAGACACCTCCATGGGTCTGACACCTCTGGAAGGTCTGATCATGGGAACCCGTTCCGGTGATATCGATCCTGCCATCATGGAGTTCATCGCTCACAAAGAGGGCAAGAACATCGACGAGATCATGACCGTTCTGAACAAGAAGTCCGGTGTATATGGTCTGTCCAACAATCTGTCTTCCGATTTCCGTGATCTGGAAGCAGGTTACAACAACGGCGATGCACACTGCATCCGTACCATGAACACTTACTGCTACCGTGTGGCAAAATATATCGGCTCTTATGTAGCAGCCATGAACGGTGTAGATGTGATCTGCTTTACCGCAGGTATCGGCGAGAACGCACCTTTAGTTCGTTCCCTGGTATGCGAGCATCTGGGCTTCTTGGGAGTATCCATCGATGAGGAGGCGAACCACAAGCGTGGCGAGGAGATCGCTATTTCCACTCCTGACAGCAAGACCACTGTTATGGTAATTCCTACGAATGAGGAACTTGCTATTGCCAGAGAGACTGTAAGTTTGGTAAAATAGGTTCGACGGAACCTTAAGAATGAGAACACCCATCAACCGGAGGATCCGATTGGTGGGTGTTTTACGTATACAAATCGAGCAGGAGAAATCCCCGTCGATGTATGGTAACGAATCAACAGAGGGAGAAAAATTATGAAAAAAAATGTGATCGTAGGACAGTCCGGAGGCCCCACAGCGGTGATCAATGCCAGTCTGGCAGGTGTCTACAAGACAGCAAAGGATATGGGAGCGGATACCATATACGGTATGCGCTATGGCATTCAGGGTTTGTTGGAGAAAAAGATCGTGGATCTGGGGGAAAAGATCCGCAACGACATGGATGTGGAACTTTTGAAGAGAACACCGGCTTCCTTTCTGGGATCCTGCCGCTATAAGCTGCCGGAGATCAGTGAAGATAAAGCTATTTACGAGAAAATATTTGCAATTCTGGAAGAACTGGAGATCATGGCATTTTTCTATATCGGCGGCAATGACTCCATGGATACCATCAAAAAGCTTTCCGATTATGCAGAGACAGTGGGCAACCCGATTCGTTTTATCGGCGTACCCAAGACCATTGATAACGACTTAGAGGGTACGGATCATACGCCTGGTTACGGAAGTGCGGCAAAATATATTGCTACCGTTACCAAGGAACTGGTACGTGACGGCCTGATCTATGAGATGCAGAGCGTGACGGTCATCGAGATCATGGGAAGAAATGCGGGATGGCTCACCGGAGCAGCAGTACTGGCCAAGAGTGAAGACTGTGAAGGCCCGGATCTGATCTACCTGCCGGAAGTAGCCTTTGATGTGGATGATTTTCTGAAAAAGGTCAAAAAACTGGTCAGTGAGAAACAGTCCATTGTCATTGCAGTGTCCGAAGGAATCAAGACGGCAGACGGAAGATATGTCTGCGAATTGTCTGCACCTTCCGACAAGACGGATTCTTTCGGCCATGTACAGTTATCCGGTACGGGCAAATATTTGTCTGACCTGATCATTGAAAAGCTGGGCTGCAAATCCAGAGCTATTGAACTGTCTACTCTGCAGCGCTGTGCCGGACATCTGACCTCCCGCGTGGATATCACCGAGGCTTATCAGGTAGGTGGAACTGCGGTAAAGGCAGCTTTTGAAGGCAAGACCGGTCAGATGGTGATCTTAAAGAGAGTATCTCAGGATCCCTATATCTGCACTACGGATCTCTATGATGTGCATAAGGTGGCAAATCTGGAGAAAAAGGTTCCCCGTTCCTGGATCACGGAAGAGGGAGATTATGTGACCGCAGAGATGAAAAATTATATCGAACCTCTGATCCAGGCGGAACTGACTCCAATCATGATCACAGGCCAGCCCAGACACATTATTATTGACGATCTGTAAAAGAAAATGGAATAAAACAACAAATCAAATAACGATACAAAGGAGGTGGAAAGATGCCGAAACACAGGAAGAGAAGAATCATGCTCAGCATAGTGAGTATTGTGCTTTTTGTAGTTTTATCTGCGCAGCTTTCCACCTTTTCTTTTTCTGTGACTGCGGCCGGGGAACGCGGAGAACTGGTGGCGGAGGAGTACGAACGATACCGGGAACGCTTTGACAGGATAGAAAAGATTGGAGATTTGGAGGACCAGGGATTCCGCCTGCTGGAGGATCAGATCTTTGCGATGCCGTTGCAAAAACTTCCGGAGGAAGCCGTTGATACGACAGAGGAACCCGGGGATGAAGTCTGGTTCTATGCGGCACTGGATACAAGGTACCACAGACTGGCGGTATTTATCGCGGATGCTTCCGGGCAGATTCTGTACAAGACGGACCAGCTGGAAGCAAATTACTGCTATTTGGGAGAAATGCGGCAGCCGGTGAAAAAACTGGCTTCGGTTTCTTTTCAGGATGTAGACAATGACAGAGATACAGATATCATCCTGATCGTCCAGTGCCATAATGACAGGGGGGATTATCAGGAAGAATCCTACAAAGTAGGAGATGTTCTGTTCCAGGACGATGGAAACTTTTACCGTGATTATCGGATCTCAGACAAGATCAACCGCTTTGATATGAACAAGAACCCTGCCTGTATTTTAAATTTTGTAAGAGACGGGCGTTCTACGGAATTCCTCTATACGGCGGAGACACTGGCAGATCTTCTGAACCACAATTTCAATGTCATCGAGGAACAGTCTTATACCCGTAATTTTGAAAAGCTGGGAAAATTAAAGGTGGTTCCGGGCACCTACCGGATGGCGGAATATGACGTGTTCATGATCTATCTGATCGATGAACAGGGAAATATTGTGTGGAGTTTTCAACCCATGGAGGATTACGACAATCTCTATGCGCTGAAGGGAATCCAGGGAAAGGACCTGGACGGTGACGGCCTGAAGGATCTGGTGGTGTTTGCAAAATACAGCTATGAAGGAGAAAACGGGGAATTGCTGGTGGACACCGTGTGCACCATTTATTACCAACGGACGGCCGGATTTGAGAAGGATACTGATTTTACAGAAAATTATGAATGTACGGAGGAGGATACTCTGGAGGCACTGGTGACGAAGATTCGTGCCTATTGGGGGTGGCAGACATAATGATAAAAATATTGATCGTGGATGATGAAAAGCCAATCTGTGACCTGATCGACCTGAATCTGTCGGCAGCAGGATATTTTTGCAAAAGTGTACAGGATGGCATGAAAGCCATTGAACTGATCGAGAAGGAAACCTTTGATCTGATCTTACTGGATATTATGCTTCCGGGAGTGGACGGTTTTGATATTATGGAATATATCAGACCTTTAAAGATCCCGGTGATCTTCATTACCGCCAAGGGAGATGTAAAGGATCGGGTAAAAGGCTTGCGTCTGGGGGCGGAGGATTATCTGGTGAAGCCCTTTGATGTGGTGGAACTGCTGGCAAGGGTAGAAGTGGTACTGCGCAGATTCCACAAACGGGGAGCGCAGCTGTCCGCAGGAGATGTAGTGGTGGATATGGAAGCCAGAATGGTGACGAAAGCGGGCGTACCTGTGGTACTTACCAACAAGGAATACGGACTTCTGGTGTTATTTATTCAGAATAAAAATATTGCCTTATTCAAGGAAAGCCTGTACGAAAAGGTATGGGGAGAAGAATATGACGGGGACAGCAGGACTCTGGAGCTGCATGTGCAGCGCCTGCGCAAAAAAATGGGATGGGAGAATCAGCTGGTAGCGGTATATAAGGTAGGATACCGGCTGGAGATTGCCTGAGAACGAGGAATTCTTGTAGGAAAGTGGACAAGAGGAGAAAAGAATGAAATTTTCCTGGAAAATTCTGCTGTGCACCATGCTGATCATGGCAGCGGCATGCGGAGCAAGCGGTTATTTTTTTGTAAATTATGTGTTTCAGACCTCCATGGAGCGTGAGACCAGACAGGCACTGGATGAAAGTAGTATTTTGAGGTTCGCTTTTGAGACGGCAGCTTTAAATATTCCGTCCAAATATGATGTACTTCCGGACGGAACGGTGGAACAGATCGGAGTATACCTGGAGAACAGTGGACAGCACGGCAACAGATTGCTGCGGATCAGCGATGAGAACGGTAAGGTGCTGTATGTCAGCGAAGGGTTTACCGGGGATACTTCTCTGTGGGAAGAATGCGGAGAAAATACGAGAGTGTACCGGGTAGTGCAGTCGGGGGATTCCTATTATATCCAGACACAGACAAGAATCAATGTGTCCGACCGTCTGCTGACGTTAGAGACCATGAAAAATGTAACTGCGGTATATACGGAGAGGACGGAAGGATTTCGGATGTATCGTCAGGTGACGGTGATCGTACTGTTGTGCAGTGGCGCTGTGATGACGCTGATCGCCTGCTGGCTGACCCGACCGATCCGGCTTCTGACGCAGGCTACCGGCAAAATGGCGGAGGGAGAATACAGCTATCGCGCGGAGCAGATCAGTAATGATGAAATGGGACAGCTGACTGCGGATTTCAACCATATGGCAGAAGCACTGGAGCAGAATATTCAGAATTTGGAAAATGAAGTCAGAGCCAGAGAAGATTTTATTGCCGCATTTTCCCATGAACTGAAGACACCATTGACTGCCATTATCGGTTATGCGGATATGCTGCGTTCCCGGAAATTGGATGATGAGAGGCATTTTTTGTGTGCCAATTATATTTATACAGAGGGAAAACGCCTGGAGACTATGGCACTCAGACTGCTGGACATCATTGTGACCAGACGTAAGGAGATCGATCGTAAGACCACAAATGTCTCCGGCATTTTCTCGTATCTGCAGGAAATCTATGATGAGACCAAGAACCCAGAAGACAGCAGGGTGAAGGTTGACATCTGCTGGGAAAAGGGAGAACTCTATGCCGAGGAGAACCTGTTGAAGACTGTTTTGATCAATCTGACCGATAATGCCATCAAAGCCTCCGAGGAGGGGCAGACCGTGGAGATCACAGGAAGGCACATGGAGAACGGTTATTATTTTCAGGTACGGGATGAAGGAATTGGCATCCCCGAGGAAGAACTTCATAAGATCACGGAAGCTTTTTATATGGTGGATAAATCCAGATCCAGGGCTCATAACGGAGCGGGACTGGGGCTTGCACTGTGCACCGCTATTCTGGAACTGCATCACAGCAGCCTGAAGATCGAGAGTACACAGGGTTTTGGAAGCTGCATGAGCTTTCTGATTCCGGATGAGGGGGTGAAGTCGGATGAATAGATGGAAGAGCTGTTCTTTGGGCTTTGCGGTATCAGTTGTGGTCATTCTTGCGGCTCTGTGGGGACCGGAATGGATCGCGGCCAAAAGTGATGAGAGACTCTTAAACAGTATTACCACAGAGGCGGTGGAAGGTGCGGAAGGATACCGTTACCGCATGAGCAGCAATCAGAAACTATATCTTTTGGGGAGATGTCTGAGCAGTCAGACCCTGCCGGAGAGTGAACTGCGTTTTTTGACCAGAGTGGACAGTGAGGCAGGAAACTACGGAGAAATGACGGGTACCTATGCGTTTGTAGAGAATCGCCAGCAACCGGGAGAGGGACAGATTCAGGAGGAAGCGGTATATGAGGCATGTAACAGAGAGATTCAGATCCTGAAGGAGCAGGGAATTCTTCCCGACGAAGTAAAGGAAGTTTCGGAAGACTCTTACGAAGCGGTGATCTGCTCTGCTATCGATGTTTTGGAGCCGAGAAATAATCTCTCTGTATGGAAAATCAGCCTGTCTACGGACGTAAGGAATGCGGATAAGAGTAACCGTTTTCTGGATATTTATCTGGATGCGGATACCGGCAAAATTTATGAATTCTATGTCCGGACCGGACTGCAATGGGAAGACATCAATACGGATGCCATGATTGGCCGGTATGCGGAATATCTGGAACTAACCGGTCTTGAAAAATATGAGGATCAAAATCCGCTGTTGGAGACGACGCCGTATTTTGCCAAGTATACTTTCCCGGGGGAGGAGGAAGACAGTACCACGGTGACCATTGGTTACTATGAAGGAATTCGTGAGCTTTTCCTCAAAGTAGGAAGATAGAAAAATAAAATACGCAAAGATTTTTTTGAAAAAAGATTAAAATCACTACTTGACGTTACCACACTAAAGCAGTAATATAAATAAAAATTAAATACAGCGGTAAGAAACCATTGATGTGGAGATAAAAACAGTTCGTGCACTTACAGAGAGACCGGATGCTGAGAAAGGTTGGAACGCAGGTTGTTAAATGGACCACGGAGGGCGCAGTCAAAGAGGACACATGGAATTATGAGATCTCAAGTATTCTGCGACGTGAGGGCATACGTCAGTTGCCGGGGATATGTTGGTATCCTGTAAGAGCACAAGAAATTGTGAAGCAAGGTGGCACCGCGGGAAATGTATATGACCCGTCCTTGACAGAAGAAGATTCTGTCATGGGCGGTTTTTTTGTAACCTTTTCAGAGCCTATGGCGAGATAGCCTCAATGAGTAAAAGGAAGCCTCAAAGAGGCGATTTTACGAATGGAGGCGCTGAAAAGGTGTGGAAAGAAATAATTTTAAGGAGGAGTACCGGAATGAAGATCACCCCCACATTGGAAGAATGTAAAATCATCGCAGCGGAAGGCAGCTACGGCGTAATTCCCATCAGCACAGAGCTGTATGCGGATATGACCACACCTATCGAAGTGTTGCGCATCTTAAAAAAGGTCAGCGGTCATGTCTATCTGCTGGAAAGTGCGGAGGCGGATAAACGATGGGGACGATATTCCTTTTTAGGCTATGATCCATTGCTTGAGATCACCTGTTATAACGGTATGACTACAATAAAATCGGAACTGACCAGTCGGACGGATTCCGGAGATGTCAGAGGGATCATCCGCAACGTCATGGAAGAGAATAAAAGTCCCAAGCTTCCGGGACTGCCTTCTTTTACCGGAGGTCTGGTAGGATATTTTTCCTATGACTATATCAAATACAGCGAACCGACCCTACGGCTGGATGCGAAGGACGAGGAAGGCTTCCAGGATGTGAACCTGATGCTGTTCCACAAAGTCATCGCTTTTGACAATTACAGACAGAAGCTGATCCTGATCCTGAATATCAAGACCGATGATCTGGAGATCAATTATCATAGAGCGGAGCGGGAACTGAACAACATGAAGGAACTCTTGCTGAATGGAGAAAAGGCAGAGCATATTCCCTGTAAGCTCCGGACGGATTTTCAACCACTGTTCAACGAAGCAGCCTATTGCAACATGGTGGAGAAAGCCAGGCATTACATCAGAGAGGGAGATATCTTCCAGGTGGTATTATCCAATCGCCTGGAGGCGGAGATGGAAGGAAGCCTCTTAGATGCTTACCGGGTACTCCGCACAACAAATCCTTCCCCGTACATGTTCTATTTCTCTGGAAGTGATGGTGAGATCGTGGGAGCCAGCCCGGAGACATTAGTAAAGTTAGAGGACGGCGTATTACATACCTTCCCCCTGGCAGGAACGAGACCCAGAGGAGCTACCGAGGAAGCGGACAAGGCGCTGGAGGCAGAGCTTTTAGCAGATGAGAAGGAACGCTCCGAACACAATATGCTGGTGGATCTGGGACGGAATGATATCGGCAAGATCAGCCGGATCGGCACCGTGGAAGTGGAAAAGTATATGTCCATCGAGCGTTACTCTCACGTGATGCACATCGGTTCTACAGTGAGGGGCGTGATCAGGGAAGATGCGGACGCACTGGATGCGGTGGATGCCATCCTTCCCGCAGGAACCCTGTCGGGAGCACCGAAGCTTCGGGCCTGTGAGATCATCAACGAACTGGAAGACAATAAGAGAGGCATCTATGGAGGAGCCATTGGCTATATTTCCTTTACCGGAAACCTGGATACCTGCATTGCCATCAGACTTGCTTTTTCCAAGAATGGAAAAGTATTCGTAAGATCCGGCGCCGGTATTGTGGCGGACAGCGTTCCGGAGAAGGAATACAGAGAATGTATCCAGAAGGCAGCAGCTGTAAAACAGGCTCTTTGGAAAGCACAGGAGGGAATGGAAGCATGATATTACTGATCGATAACTACGACAGCTTTTCCTATAACGTATTCCAGCTGGTAGGAAGTGTGAACCCGGATATCCGGGTGATCCGCAATGATGAATGCAGCGTGGATGAGATCCGCGCCATGAATCCCTCCCACATCATATTATCGCCGGGACCCGGCAGACCGGACAAAGCAGGTGTCTGTGAAAATGTGATCCGGGAACTTGGGGGCAGGATCCCTATTTTGGGAATCTGTCTCGGACATCAGGCAATCTGCGAAGTGGCGGGGGCTACCGTTACCTACGCATCCCACCTGATGCATGGAAAACAGTCCCTGGCAACATTAGATACAGACAGCGTGTTGTTCCGGGGAATGAAAAAGGTCATCACTGTGGCAAGATATCATTCCCTGGTAGCGGATCCGCAGACGATTCCCGCAGAATTGAAAGTTACCGCAGTTACCGAAGATGGCGAAGTCATGGCGGTAGAACAGACGGAAAAACAGATCTACGGAGTACAATTCCATCCGGAATCCGTACTGACACCGGACGGACGACAGATTATCGTTAATTTTTTACAGACACGGAAGGGAGAAGGCAGAAATATGATTAAAGAAGCTGTAGCTAAGCTGGTAAAAAATGAGAACATCGGATACGATATGGCAAAAACCGTTATGGATGAGATCATGAGCGGGGAAACCAGCGATATTTTAAAAAGCGCTTACTTAACAGCGTTAAGCCAGAAGGGTGAGACCATCGAAGAGATCACCGGCTCCGCAGAAGAGATGCGGAAATTCGGCAGAAAGCTGGGCGCAGATGTAGAAGCGCTGGAGATCGTGGGAACCGGCGGTGACGGCTCCAATTCCTTCAATATCTCCACCACGGCATCCATCGTGATCTCAGCAGCGGGTGTACCGGTAGCCAAGCACGGCAACCGCGCAGCCAGCTCCAAATCCGGTGCGGCAGACTGCCTGGAAGCACTGGGGGTGAATATCACCATAGAGCCGGAGCAGAGCAAGAAGCTGTTAGAAGAGATCGGCATCTGCTTCCTCTTTGCACAGAAATATCACACTGCCATGAAATATGTGGGTCCCATCCGCAAGGAACTGGGCATCCGTACAATTTTCAATATCTTAGGACCGTTAGCGAACCCGGCAGGACCGGTATATCAGATCATGGGTGTGTACGATGAAAGCCTGCTGCCTTCCATGGCAAAGGTATTGTCCAATCTTGGAGTCAAGAGAGGCATGGTAGTCTACGGACAGGACAGACTGGACGAGATCTCCGCCAGTGCGCCTACCGCAGTCTGTGAGATCGACAACGGCACCTTCAAAAATTATGTGATCACACCAGAAGATTTTGGACTGGTAAGATGCACGAAGGAGGACCTGGCAGGCGGCACTCCCCAGGAGAACGCAGAGATCACCAGAGCTATCTTAAATGGGGAAAAAGGACCCAAGCGTAACGCGGTACTGTTGAATGCGGCAGCAGCCCTCTATGTGGCCGGTAAGGCAGACAGCATGGCTGACGGTGTGAAGTTGGCAGAGAAGGTCATCGACACAGGCCTTGCAAAGGCACAGCTCGAGCGCTTTATCAAGCTGAGCAATGCATGATAAAGTGTTACGAGTACTTTTGACCTGCGGCACAAGGATTCTGAATTTAGATTATGAAACAACGGAAAGGCAGGATGAATGGATGATACTGGATACTATAGCAGCCTCTGCAAAGGAGCGGGTGGCAGCAGCCAAAGAAGCACTGCCTCTTGCAGAACAGATCGCCAGGGCAAGAGAGTTAGACAGTAATACGGGATTTCCTTTTGAACAGGCACTGGCAAAGAAGAGGATGAGCTTTATCTGCGAGGTGAAAAAGGCGTCGCCCTCCAAGGGACTGATCGCACCGGAATTTCCTTATGTGCAGATCGCAAAGGAATACGAAGCAGCAGGAGCGGATGCAATCTCGGTACTGACGGAACCGGCATATTTTCAGGGGAAGAATGAATATCTGTCGAAGATCCGGCAGACGGTACAGATCCCTCTGCTGCGAAAAGATTTCACAGTGGACGAATACATGATCTACGAGGCAAAAAATATCGAAGCGGATGCAGTGCTCCTGATCTGCGCGATTCTCTCTCCCATGCAGCTGTCGGAATACGCGGGGATTGCCAGAGAACTTGGCCTGTCGGCACTGGTGGAAGCCCATGACGAGAAGGAAGTGGAGATGGCGCTTGCAGCCGGCGCAAGGATCGTCGGTGTCAATAACCGGAATCTGAAAGATTTTACGGTGGATATCCATAATTCCGTGCGGCTGCGGGAACTGGTGCCGGAGAACATCCTCTTCGTATCTGAAAGCGGCATGAAGACGAGGCAGGACATCGAGGAATTGGAGCAGAACGGTACCAATGCTGTTCTCATCGGAGAGACGCTGATGCGAAGCGCGGATAAGAAAGAGGTATTGCAGGAGCTTCGCGGACAGTGTGAAAAATAAATTTTTCACACGCAAATTTGTGCCTACGGCAAGGTACTAAAGTACCTGAAAGTTTGCAGGTCATAGAAAGGTTGTAAATGGTATGAAAGTAAAAATGTGTGGTCTCTATCGTCCGGAGGATATTGCTTATGCCAATGAGGTGCAGCCGGATTATGTGGGTTTTGTATTTTATGAAAAGAGTCACCGGGCGGTTACGAAGGAGCAGGCAGCCGAATATCGCAAAAAGCTTCTGCCGGGAATCCGGACGGTGGGGGTGTTTGTGAATGAGGATCCGAAGAACATCATAGAACTGCTGGAGGAAGGTATTCTGGATGTGGCACAGCTTCACGGGGATGAGACGGAAGAGGATATCCAGTATCTGCAGGCGGTGTGCCACAAGCCGGTGATCAAGGCGGTCAAAGTAAGAGACCGGTATGATGTGGAAGCCTGGCTGGACAGCAGTGCGGACTATCTGTTATTCGATAACGGAATGGGATCGGGACAGGCGTTTGACTGGAGTGTTCTTGGTGGGATCGACAGAGAGTTTTTCCTGGCAGGAGGATTGCAGGCGGAGAATCTCACCGAAGCCATGGAAGCGGTAAGACCTTACGCGGTAGACTTAAGCTCCGGCATCGAGAGTGACCGGAAGAAAGATCCGGAGAAGATGCGCCGGATCATGGAACTGGTAGAACGGTATCGAAACAATAGAGATTGAAAATATAGAAGAATTATAAATGAAAAATTAGAAATCAAAATGAAAATAAGGAATAAAAATCAGGAATAAAGAAAAGAGGATGAACACATGAGCAAAGGACGTTACGGAATCCACGGAGGACAATATATCTCCGAGACATTGATGAATGAACTGATCCATCTGGAGGAGTGCTATGAGTATTATAAAAAGGATCCGGAATTCAATGCGGAACTAAATAAGCTGCTGAATGAATATGCCGGTCGCCCCTCTCTGCTGTACTATGCGGAGAAGATGACCAAGGATCTGGGCGGCGCGAAGATCTATTTAAAGAGAGAGGACTTAAACCACACCGGCTCCCACAAGATCAACAATGCACTTGGACAGGCACTGCTGGCAAAGAAGATGGGGAAGACCCGTCTGATCGCAGAGACAGGTGCCGGACAGCACGGTGTGGCTACCGCAACGGCAGCAGCCTTTTTAGGGATGGAATGTGAGATCTTCATGGGAAAAGAAGATACCGACAGACAGGCGCTGAACGTTTATCGTATGGAACTCCTCGGAGCCAAGGTACATCCCGTGACTTCCGGTACCATGACCTTGAAGGATGCCGTCAATGAGACTATGAGAGAGTGGTCCAACCGCGTAGCGGACACCCATTATATACTGGGGTCCGTTATGGGACCGCATCCTTTCCCCATGATCGTAAGAGATTTTCAGAGTGTCATCAGTCAGGAAGCAAAAGAGCAGATCCTGAAGGCAGAAGGAAAGCTTCCGGCAGCCGTGGTAGCCTGTGTGGGCGGCGGCAGCAATGCCATGGGTGCGTTTTACAACTTTATTGAGGATAAGGATGTAGAACTCATCGGCTGTGAGGCAGCAGGCAAAGGCGTGGATACGGCACTGACCGCAGCTACGATTGCGACGGGATCCTTAGGAATCTTCCATGGCATGAAATCCTATTTCTGCCAGGATGAGTACGGACAGATCGCTCCCGTATATTCCATTTCTGCAGGACTGGATTATCCCGGCATCGGACCGGAGCATGCTTATCTGCATGACATCGGCAGAGCACAGTATGTGCCCATCACGGATGACGAGGCAGTGGATGCTTTTGAATATCTGGCAAGAACTGAAGGAATCATCTGCGCTATTGAGAGTGCCCATGCGGTAGCGCAGGTACGTAAGATCGCGAAGAACTACAGCCCGGACCAGAGCATTATAGTATGTCTGTCCGGCAGAGGCGACAAGGATGTGGCCGCTATTGCGAGATACCGTGGCGTGGATATTCATGACTGATGACCGACTTACGTGCAGGGGCTGTGAAATGCTTTGGACAGTCCGTTCTCCTGCAGACAAAAGATGAAAACAGGAAAGATAGAAGAAATTAGAATAGAAGAGATAGAAGAAATGGAGACAGATACGATGAGTAAATTAGAAAAAGTATTTGATACACCCAATAAAAAAGCATTCATCGGCTTCCTTACCGCAGGAGACCCGGATGCGGACAGCACTGTACAATTCATCCTGGAGATGGAGAAAGCAGGCGCGGATCTCATAGAGATTGGTATTCCCTTTTCCGATCCTACAGCAGAAGGTGTGGTGATCCAGGAAGCAAATATCCGCTCTCTTGGTAACGGCATGACAACGGACGGCGTGTTTGAGATCGTGCAGAGGGTGCGGGAGCAGTCGGAGATCCCCCTGGCGTTTATGACTTATGTAAATCCCGTATTCCATTATGGGTATGAGAAATTTTTTACAAAGTGTGAGGAACTGGGCATCAGCGCTATCATTATTCCCGATGTACCGTATGAAGAGAAGGCAGAGGTGGAGGCTCCCGCTAAAGCCCATGGCGTGAAGGTGATCTCCATGATCGCACCCACTTCCGAGAGCCGTATCCGCCAGATCGCATCGGAGTCGGAAGGATTCATCTATGTGGTAAGCTCCATGGGTGTCACCGGTGTGCGCAGTGAGATCAAGACCGATCTGCCCGCCATCGTGGAAAGTATCCGTGCCGTAACTGATGTTCCCTGTGCCATCGGCTTCGGTATCAGCACACCCGAACAGGCAAAGGCTATGGCAGCTATCTCCGACGGAGCCATCGTCGGAAGCGCCATCGTGAAAATTATTGCAAAGTATGGTAAGGACGCAGCCCCCTATATCGGAGAGTATGTGAAGAGCATGAAAGAGGCTGTGGCGGAAGCGTAAATAAGATTACGAAGAATAAGGAAATAAGAAAGTGATAGGAAAGCCGGAGTGGTCGCAAAGACTGCTCCGGTTTTTGCATCTGAAAATAAAAAGAGAGGGAAATGATGCAAGTATGATGCACCCTTATGCTATGGTTTGATAAAGCGATCATCACAGGCGAGGGAGGAAGGCTGGGGTATGAAAAAACAAAAATGTTGGCAGGGGATAAGCCTGAGCGGGGTAATTTTAGTGTGCACATTTCTTGCTGCCTGCGGTGGAGAAACACAGGAAACTGTGACGGAAACAGTGGATGAAGCAGAGGGAGAAACGACGGCAGTTACAGGGGACCTTTCGATTGCTAATGATTTTGGGTATGAAACAGCAAGGGAGGCAGCATTTTTAAAGGCTGTGGACACATTGGAAACCACAGGTATCCTTCCAGATGGAAGGTATTGTTACGTGGGGAATCCAGAAAATTTTAATGAAGATAAGAAAAAGGCGTATCCGAATAAATCGGCGATCTATGATGTTGACGAAGATGGGGAAGAAGAGCTAATCCTGGGAGTAGAAGGAACCTGTACGGCTGACATGGCAGATTACGTGTATGGCTATTCAGAAATGGATGACACTTTTTATTTAGAATATGATGGAGTTTTTGGATGTAGTTTTTATGAAGGCGGAATTGTCTGCACGCCGGTATCCCACTCTGTCTTCATGTATGATGATGGTTTCTGGCCTTATGAGATTTACCGCTATAACCCGCAGGAGAAAAAATATGAATATTATGCGTGTGCAGAAGAAATTGTTGCAGGACAACTGGAAGGCTATGAAGAAATTTTTACAGAATATGACAAAGATGGCGACGGCAAGGTTTATTTCACTGATGTGGAAGGCGAAGGCTACTATATGGATGAACAGCAATATACAAAGTGGCGTGAGACAATCCTGCAGGGAGAGAAAATAAATATATATTGAGAAACAGAGCACAATTTTGTTGGTGAAATAAAATGTTTATGGTAAAATTAAAATAATAGAGATTCAGATGGATAAATTGATTGAAGAGGTAAATAAATCATAATCAGGAGGTTCTTATTACGGATGAAACAGAAAATATTAAATAAATTGAACCTTGGCGAAGATCATGAGCGAGAATGCAAGCTGGCGACGGGTGGACTTCCTGAGAGTATATGGGAGACTTATTCTTCTTTTGCTAATACGAATGGTGGTACTATTTTACTTGGAATTAGGGAACACAGGGATTCTTTTACGGTTGAGGGATTGACAGATAAGCAGATTATAAAATATCAGAAAGATTTTTGGAGTGTTTTGAATGATAAAAATAAGGTATCCAAGAACATCCTGTTGAATCATCATGTACAGGTTGTCGAAGTAGAGGATAAAAAGATACTTAGAATAGATGTTCCGGCAGCAGACAGGCATGATAAGCCGGTTTATATCGGAACGGATCCCATGAGAGGTACTTATAAAAGAGATTACGAAGGAGACTTTCTTTGTACGGAGGAGGCAGTCCGGGCAATGTTTGCAGATCAGAGAGATGTATCTGGGGATGTGGAAGTGCTGGATGAATTTGGACTGGATGTGCTGAATCAGGATACAATAAGGGGGTATAGAATTATTTTTGAACAGCTCCACGGCGGACACCCTTGGAATGCACTTGAAAATGATGAATTCCTTATGAAACTAAGAGCTGTAGCAAAGAATAAGAATGGTGCATTATCTCCGACAATAGCCGGGCTATTATTCTTTGGAGAGGCTTATCATATTACTGAGGTCTTTCCAAATTATTTTCTAGATTATCGGGAAGAATGCGATGATAAAGCAATACGCTGGTTATTTCGGACACATTCTAATGAAGGAGACTGGAGCGGTAATATATATGATTTCTTCTGTAAGGTACGTACAAGAATGGATGATGAGGTAGCTGTTCCGTTTGTGAATAGAAGGGATGGATACAGGATAGACAGAGTTGATGTGCATGATGCATTGGAAGAAGCGTTGGCAAATGCGTTGGCACATGCAAACTATTATGGCAGGCGAGGAATTCTTGTTGTTAAAAAGGGAAAGGAGCTTAGTATTTCCAATCCAGGTACTATCAGGGTAACAAAAGAAGAATTTTATGCCGGAGGCAATAGTGATCCACGGAATCCTAATATTCTAAAGATGTTTGGGTTTGTTAATGTTGGTGAACGTGCCGGAAGTGGTATTGATAAGATTATGACAGCCTGGGCAGAACAAAATTGGAAAAAGCCAGAATTTGATTTTTCGGAGCGGAATGATAGGGTAACATTAAAACTCGAAGTTGGACAAGTGGTATACATTCCGGGGGCTGCAGACATAAGGAATACAAAGGAGAGCAGTGGAAGCAAGATTACAAAAGAAATGTCGAAAGAAGATAAAATACTTGATTATATCCGAAAGAATGAAAGTATTTCAACGCAGAAAGTAATGGAAATTTGTAGTTATAATTCCAGGACTGGCGCAAGAAACTTGTTGGATAAGATGGTAAATGCTGGATTGATAGAAAAAGTCGGTGAAAGCAGAAAAACGCATTATAAAATAAGAGAATAGTTACTGGTCATTTTTAACAGTTGATTGACCAGTAAATGACCAGTCAGTGACCGCTTCTACGGATTGGTGACCAGTAAATGACCAGTCAGTGATCAGTGGTATGTTATAATTTAATAAAACGATAATCACAGACGATGGGAGGAAAGCGCATTATGAAAAATGGTAAAAAATGCTGGAAAATGAAAAGTATTGCGGGGATAATTCTGACATGTATATTTTTAACAGCTTGTGGCGAAGAAACGAAGGAACTTATGACGGGTAATGACGAACTGAAAATACTGGAGGAAGTGGAAAAAACAGAAGACAGAGAAACAGTGTACGAACTGGCAGGTGATTTCACAAAATCTTATTTTCAGGAGGAATATACAGGAGATGTGCAGATTATGGGCATTAAGGGACTGTCTGGAGTCGGTGCGGACAATAGCACAGACTGCACGGTGGAAGTAGAGTTCCGGCCGGTACAGGAGGATTCGTTATCTTATCTGTTTATGACGTTTAGATATGATGAGATGGGATGGACGATCAGCAGTTACGGACTGGAAAAGTAGGCGGACACAGAATACAAAAATTGTATGAAAATCCTACAAAATTTTGTTGACAAAAGAGTATTGCCTATGTATAATAAGTCAGTGTGTGAATCAACACATCGTAGGAGACTTGTGTTTTCTACGCAACATATTGCATAGGAGTCGCTATGTTAGTAAGTTTATCTGATGTATTAACATCCGAAGGCAAGGTAGAGACTGTTGCCATTCCGCTTGAGATGACAAGCTTTAAGAGCCGCCAGGGAGATTTCTCTATTACGGAGAAGACACCCATTCATCTTACTTTTACCAACATCGGTGTGAACAAGGCAAAAGTAACCGGCACTGCAGAGCTTACCTTTGACACGAAATGTGACAGGTGCCTTACTGAAGTACCTACAGCAATGAAGCTTAAGTTTGACAGAATCGTTTATTCTCCGGAAGCGGAAGTAAGTGAGGAAGAAGATACCGAGCAGAGCTTTATGGATGGATGGCAGCTGGATGTAGAGGCTTTTGTGTACGATGAAATTCTGGTGAATTGGCCGGCAAAGATCCTGTGTAAGGAAGACTGCAAGGGTATCTGCCCTGTATGTGGTCAGAACAGGAATCTGAAGGAATGTGGTTGCGATACTTTCGTACCGGATCCTCGTATGGCAGCAATCCAAGATATCTTCAACGCGAATAAGGAGGTGTAACGATGTCTATTTGTCCTAAGAATAAATCTTCCAAAGGTAGAAGAGATAAGAGAAGAGCAAACTGGAAAATGAGCGCTCCTACATTGGTAAAGTGCAGCAAATGTGGTGCACTGATGATGCCTCACAGAGTTTGCAAGGCTTGCGGTTCTTACAATAAGAAGCAGGTCGTAAGCGTTGATTAATTGATAAATCAATGAAGCGAAATTAAGTGAAAAGAGAAGAGGAGATTCCGGATGGAATCTCCTTTTGCTTTCACAAAAAAATCACTTGCTTTTTATATACGCCTTTAGTATAGTAAGAATGAATCTGCCATCATCAAACTGTTTGGTGCGATCCACGGAGCGGTTTGATGATGAGCGGATAAACATAAACAGGTAAAGGAACGACGAAATGGCAGAATATGTAAATGTTGCTGTAGACGCAATGGGTGGCGATAATGCTCCGGCAGAGATCGTAAAAGGTGCTGTGGAAGCTGTCAAAGCAGATAAGCGCGTCAAAGTATTCCTGGTAGGCAAGGAGCCTGTGATCCGTGAGGAATTAAAGGCGTACAGCTATGATGCAGAGCAGCTGGAAGTCGTACATGCTGAAGAAGTCATTGAGACGGCAGAACCTCCGGTCATGGCAATCCGTCGGAAGAAGGATTCCTCCATTGTCAAAGCCATGTATATGGTGAAGAACGGCGAATGCGATGCATTTGTATCTGCGGGAAGTACCGGTGCGGTACTGGTAGGTGGACAGGTGATCGTAGGTCGTATCCGCGGTGTGGAGAGACCGCCATTAGCTCCCCTGATTCCAACAGAGAAGGGCGTAAGCCTTTTATTAGACTGTGGAGCCAACGTAGATGCGAGACCTTCCATGCTAGTCCAATTTGCCAAGATGGGCAGTGTCTATATGGAAAGCGTTATGGGAGTAAAGAATCCGAGAGTCGGTATTGTGAATATCGGCGCCGAGGAGGAGAAGGGCAACGCGCTGGTAAAAGAAACCTTCCCGCTTCTTAAGAATTGCCCGGAGATCAATTTCATCGGCAGTGTGGAAGCAAGAGACATTCCGGCAGGTGCGGCAGATGTCATTGTCTGTGAAGCATTTGTGGGCAATGTGATATTGAAGATGTATGAAGGCGTAAGCTCCACACTTCTGCATCAGGTGAAGCAGGGGATGATGTCCACACTTCGCAGTAAAATGGGTGCACTGCTTGTGAAACCGGCACTCAAGACTACATTAAAGAGTTTTGATACTTCCCAGTATGGTGGTGCTCCGCTACTCGGACTGAACGGTCTGGTAGTGAAGACTCACGGAAGCAGCAAGGCAGTGGAAGTGAAGAATTCTATTTTGCAGTGTATTGCTTTTAAGGAAGAGAAGATCAACGAGAAGATCAAAGAACAGATCAGCCTGGAAGATAAGGCTGCAGAGAATAATTAATCAAGAGAAATATTTGGGAAAGAAGGAACTGTTATGGAATTTGAAAAGTTGAAGAAAATCATTGCTGAGGTATTAAACGTAGATCCCGATGAGATCACCATGGAGACCACATTCCAGGATGACCTGGGTGCTGATTCCCTCGATGTATACCAGATCATCATGGGCATCGAGGAAGAGTTCGATATCGAGATCCCTGCTGAGACCGCAGAGCAGGTTACTACAGTAGAAGACGCTGTAGAGATGATCAAGAACGCAGTGAACTAGTAAAGCTACGAGCCATGCAAAGACAAAACAGGAACTGTGACCGAGAGCTTGCTCACAAGGCACTGTTCCTGTTTTTCGGTTTATACAATCGCAATTTGATGTAGTCCAGTAGGCACGGCTATGGTAAGAATAAGCGCGCCGTAAGCAGACGTCGGTACTTGGCGTGGGTATTTTCCACGCCTATGTACCGTTACGCTCTGCGACAGAGTGCAAACGTGCCGCGTTTCTTACCATAGCCGGGACTACGGAATATAGTGAGGACAAAAAAATGTTGGATGGTTATACAATGGACGTGCTGGAACAGCGCATCGGTTATTGCTTTCACAACAAAGCATTGCTGAAGCAGGCTTTGACCCACAGCTCCTATACCAATGAACAAAAGATCAACAAAACAGAGAACTACGAGCGTATCGAATTCTTAGGAGATGCCGTACTGGAACTGGTATCCAGTGATTTCCTATTTCGGGAACACCCGGATGTTCCGGAGGGCGAGCTGACCAAGATGCGCGCCTCCATGGTGTGCGAGCCTTCCCTGGCATTCTGTGCCAGAGACCTGGAGCTGGGACAGTTTATGCTTTTGGGTAAAGGCGAAGAGAATACCGGTGGCAGACGCAGAGACAGCATCACCTCTGACGGTATGGAAGCTATGATCGGTGCCATTTATCTGGATGGTGGCATGCAGCCTGCCAAGGCTTTTATTGACCGCTTTATTCTGTCGGATTTAGAGGACAAGCGTCTTTTCTATGACAGTAAGAGCAATCTCCAGGAATTGATCCAAGGAAAACTCAAAAAAGAGTTTGAGTACCGGCTGTTAGAGGAGAGCGGACCGGAACACGACAAAACCTTCGTGGTAGAGATCGACATGGAGGGAGAATGCCTTGGCCGTGGGCAGGGAAGAACAAAAAAAGCGGCAGAACAGCAGGCAGCTTATGAGGCGCTTCTGCTATTGAGGGATAGAGGATATGTATTTAAAAAGTATTGAGATCCACGGGTTCAAATCATTTGCCAATAAGATCGTATTTCAGTTCCACAACGGAATCACCGGTATCGTAGGACCTAACGGCAGCGGTAAGAGTAACGTTGCGGACGCGGTAAGATGGGTGCTGGGAGAACAGCGCATCAAACAGCTGCGTGGTGCCAGCATGCAGGATGTTATTTTCTCGGGAACAGAGACCAGAAAACCGTTGAGCTACGCCTATGTTGCCATTACTCTGGACAACAGCGATCACCAGCTGGCGATCGACTATGACGAAGTTACAGTGGCGAGACGGATCTACCGTTCCGGAGAAAGTGAATATCTGATCAATGGTACTCCCTGCAGATTAAAGGATGTCAATGAGCTGTTCTATGATACCGGTATCGGTAAGGAGGGCTATTCCATTATCGGACAGGGCCAGATCGACAAGATCTTAAGCGGTAAGCCCGAGGAACGTCGTGAACTGTTCGATGAGGCTGCCGGTATCGTGAAATTTAAACGCAGGAAAGCAGCGGCCCAGACAAAGCTGGAGAACGAAAAACAGAATCTGGTGCGTGTGAATGATATTCTGTCCGAACTGGAAAAACAGGTAGGACCTCTGGAGAAGCAGTCCGAGGTGGCAAAGGTCTATCTGAGAAAAAAGGAAGAGTTGAAATCCCTAGATATCAACGTGTTCTTATTGGAAAATAAGAGACTGAGAGAACAGCTTGCTTCCGCAGAAGAAAAATACAATCTGGCAAGCACGGAACTTGGTGAGACCGGTGAAAAATATGAGGGTATCAAGGAAGAATACGAACGGATCCAGCAGGAGATTGAAAGTCTGGATGTCGCTATCGAAGCCGCCAGGGAACAGCTGACGGATACCGGTCTGATGCGCGGTAAGTTAGAGGGCGAGATCAATGTCTTAAAGGAGCAGATCAATTCCGCCCACGGCAGTGAGAACCATCTGAACAACCGTAAGGCAGCCCTGGAAGAGGAGATTGCCGGCAAAGAGCAGGAAAAGCAGGATATCTTAACCGATAAAAAGGATACGGATACCCAGGTGCAGGAGATTGCAGAAGCTGCGGCGAAAGCGAAGGCTGATCTGGAAGCCATCCAGAATAAGATCACCGAGCTCAACAATAATATCGAGACCGGGAAAAACACCATCATTGGCGAACTGAACCAGAGAGCTACCATCAAATCCAAGATGGGTCGCTTCGATACCATGATGGAGCAGATCAATATCCGCAAGGCAGAGTTAAATTCCAGACTGTTACGTGCTAAATCCGATGAGGCAGCCAGAGAAGAAACGGTGAAGAAGCTGGAAGAGACTTTTGAGACCGTGACTGAGGAACTGCGTCAGATGACGGAACAGGAAGCGGCATCCGAACTGGAGCTTGGCAATATCCGTGAGAATCTCACCGGACTGGATGCAAAGCTGCGGGAGACACAGACCCGTTTTCATCAGGAACAGTCTAAGTTAGAAGCCCTGACCAATATTACCGAGCGCTATGATGGTTATGGTGGTAGCGTCAAAAAGGTCATGGAGCAGAAGGAAAAAGAAAAGGGCATCATCGGTGTCGTAGCGGACATCATTCAGGTGGAGGCAAAATACGAGACCGCCATCGAGACTGCGTTGGGCGGCAATATCCAGAATATCGTAACGGATAACGAAGAGACCGCCAAGCATATGATCGGCTTTTTAAAGCAGAACCGTCTCGGAAGAGCCACATTCCTGCCTCTGACCAGTATTACCAAGCCCCAGGAATTCAAGAATCCGGAGGCACTTAAGGAAAAAGGTGTCATCGGTATGGCAGACGAACTGGTAGGCACAGAAGAAGAATACCGCAATGTGGCGAAGGCTATGCTGGGACGTATCGTTGTGGTAGACAATGTGGACAATGCCGTGAAGATCGCAAGAAAATTCGATTACGGCATCCGCATGGTCACTTTGGAAGGTGAACTCTTAGTTCCCGGTGGTGCCATCAGCGGCGGTGCTTTTAAAAACAACAGCAATCTCCTGGGAAGACGTCGTGAGATGGACGAACTGGAGAAAAAGGTGAAAAAGCTCTCTGAGGATATCACGACTTACAATCAGAAGATCGAAGACACCAAGAGTAAGAGAAATAAACTTCGTATGGATCTGGAAGCACTGAAGACCGAGATGCAGCGCAAGTCCATCGAGCAGAATACCGCAAGATTGAACATCTCCCAGGCAAGAGAGCGTATGGAAGAAGAGGCGGAGAGTGCACAGTCTTTGAAGCTGGAGGAGCAGGAGATCGAGACCAGGATCTTCGAGATCCGTTCCGGCAAGGAATCCATTACGCAGGAACTGGCTGCCAGCGAAGAGTTGGAGAAGACGACGCAGGAACAGATCCTGGGCTTTCAGAAAGAATTGGAGAGCTGCAGACTGGAAGAGAGTGAAGCTTCCGCCCACGCAGGAGAATGGGAAGTAAAAGTCGAGAAGATGCGTCAGGCGCTGGATTACAAGCAGGCAAATGTGGATCGTATAGGCGGCGAGCTGGAACGTGCACAGGCAGAGCTTAATGAGATTTTAGAAGCTCTGACGGAAAATGCGCAGGAAGTGGAACGCAAGAAGAACAACATCCTGGAGATTGAGAAGACCATCGCTGCTTCTCATGAGAATCAGGATGCTTCCAGGAAGAAGCTGGACGAAGACCTTGCGAAAAAGGAAGAACTGTCTGCAAAACAGAAAGATTTCTTCCGCAGCAGAGAGGAAATGTCCGAGCGTATGAATGCTCTGGATAAGGAAGTCTATCGTCTGGGCGAACAGAAGAAAAAGCTGGAGGACGGCATCGAAGGTCAGATCAATTACATGTGGGATGAGTATGAGATCACCTTAAGCGATGCGGCAGGACTCCGCAACGAAGAGATGAATGATCTGCCTGCTATGAAACGAGAGATCAGCGGTCTGAAGGATGAGATCCGTAAGCTTGGCAATGTCAATGTCAACGCCATTGAGGATTATAAGAACCTGATGGAGCGCTATACTTTCATGAAGACCCAGCATGACGATCTGGTGGAAGCGGAGAAGACGCTGGAAGGCATCATCGAAGAACTGGATACCGCCATGCGTAAACAGTTCACGGAGAAATTCGCAGAGATCAGCAGAGAGTTCGATAAGGTATTCAAGGAACTCTTCGGTGGTGGCAAGGGAACACTGGAACTGATGGAGGATGAGGATATTCTGGAGGCAGGCATCCGCATCATCGCACAGCCCCCCGGGAAAAAGCTGCAGAACATGATGCAGCTCTCCGGTGGAGAGAAGGCTTTATCCGCCATATCCCTACTGTTCGCAATTCAGAACCTGAAGCCGTCTCCGTTCTGTCTGTTAGACGAGATCGAGGCCGCACTGGATGATTCCAACGTAGGACGTTTTGCTAAATATTTACATAAGCTGACCAAGAACACCCAGTTCATTGTCATTACCCACAGACGTGGCACTATGGAACAGGTGGATAGACTGTATGGTATCACCATGCAGGAAAAGGGCGTATCTACCTTAGTCAGCGTCAACCTCATTGACAAGGACCTGGACGATTAGTATGAAAATCGTGAAGAAGTTCTAAGTTTCATACAAGAAAAACGCAAGCGTTTTTCTGGATAGAATGCTGATTGGAGGAAATGGGATGAGTGAGGAAAAGAAAGGCTTTTTTGCGAGGCTGAAAGAAGGGCTGACCAAGACCCGTGATAACATTGTCCGGGGAATCGATTCGGTCTTCAGCGGTTTTTCTGCCATTGATGATGATTTCTACGAAGAACTGGAAGAAATCCTCATTATGGGAGATATCGGTGTCAATGCCACCACCGCCATTGTGGAGAGATTAAAGCAGCAGGTAAAAGAAAAGCATATCAAGGAGCCTTCCGAATGCAAACAGCTTCTGATCGAAAGTATTAAGGAGCAGATGCAGGTGGATGAGACCGCCTATGATTTCGAGAAGGAACAATCCGTGATCATGGTCATTGGTGTCAACGGTGTGGGCAAGACCACTTCCGTGGGTAAGCTGGCAGGTAAATTAAAGGATGAGGGCAGAAAAGTCCTCATCGCCGCAGCGGATACTTTCCGTGCCGCAGCGGGAGATCAGCTGGCAGAATGGGCATCCAGAGCGGATGTGCCCATGATCGGCGGAAAAGAGGGCGCGGATCCCGCCAGTGTGGTGTTTGATGCCGTGAATGCAGCGAAAGCAAGAGGCGTGGATGTGCTTCTCATTGATACCGCCGGCAGACTGCATAATAAAAAGAACCTGATGGAAGAACTTCGCAAGATGAACCGCATCATTGACAAGGAGTTCCCGAATGCCCACAGAGAGAACCTGATCGTATTGGATGGTACCACCGGACAGAATGCGCTGGTACAGGCGAGAGAATTCGGTGAGGTGGCAGACCTCACAGGCATCATTCTGACGAAGATGGACGGAACGGCGAAGGGTGGTATTGCGGTGGCAATCCAGTCTGAACTGAAGGTTCCGGTAAAATACATCGGTGTGGGGGAGACTATTGAGGATCTCCAGAAATTCAATTCTGAGGAATTTGTAAACGCATTGTTTGATGTGAATATGGAGGATATCGGAGAACTGCATCTGCCCGAGAACGAGCAACAGACGGATACGCAGGAGGAATAACCGACAGACCAAGGAAAGTGTGACAGAAAGGCATGGGAAGAAAAATGCAGGAAGAAATGTTGACTCTAGAGAAATTTGAAGAAGCAAGTGAAATTGTAAAAAAGGTAACGTTAGAGACCAAGCTGGTATACAGTGATTATTTCAGCGCCCAGACCGGCAACCGTGTATACTTAAAGCCCGAGAACTTACAGTTTACCGGAGCCTACAAGTTAAGAGGCGCTTATTACAAAATGAGCACACTGACCGATGAAGAGCGTGCCAAGGGACTGATTACCGCCTCAGCGGGCAACCATGCCCAGGGCGTTGCTTATGCAGCAAAATGCTACGGCAGCAAGGCCACTATCGTAATGCCCACCACCACACCTCTGATCAAGGTAAACCGTACCAGAGGCTACGGTGCAGAGGTAGTACTGCACGGTGATGTCTATGATGAGGCATGTGCAAAAGCATATGAACTGGCAGAAGAGCACGGATATACCTTCATTCATCCGTTTGATGATCTGACTGTGGCGACCGGTCAGGGTACCATTGCCATGGAGATCTTTAAAGAGCTTCCCCTGGTAGACTACATTTTAGTTCCTATTGGTGGCGGCGGACTGGCAACCGGTGTCTCCACACTGGCAAAACTGCTGAACCCGAAGATCAAGGTCATCGGTGTGGAACCTGCGGGAGCTAACTGCATGCAGGTATCCTTAAAGAACGGCAAGGTAACCACCCTGCCAAAGGTCAACACCATTGCAGACGGTACTGCGGTTAAGACTCCCGGAAGTAAGATTTTCCCGTACTTACAGAAGAATCTGGACGATGTGATCACTGTGGAGGATGAGGATCTGGTAGTAGCCTTCCTGGATATGGTGGAGAACCACAAGATGATCGTGGAGAATTCCGGACTGCTGACCGTGGCAGCCTTAAAGCAGTTAAATGTGAAGGATAAGCGTATTGTATCTATCTTGAGCGGCGGTAATATGGATGTCATCACCATGTCCTCAGTAGTACAGCAGGGTCTGATCTTAAGAGACCGTATCTTCACCGTATCCGTATTGCTTCCCGACAAGCCCGGTGAGCTGTGCAGAGTATCCGGTATCATTGCCGGCGTTAACGGTAATGTCATCAAGCTGGAGCACAACCAGTTTGTATCCATCAACCGCAGCGCTGCCGTGGAACTGCGTATCACACTGGAAGCATTCGGTACCGAGCATAAGAATGAGATCATTGCTGCCCTGGAAAAAGAAGGCTATCAGCCCAAGGTGGTCAGAGCAAATATATAATTGTGCAGAGTCATGCAGATGCCGCTGCATAGTTTCTTAGAAAAGAAGTGAATGCATCACTGATAAAAGCCGCATATTATAGATATGCGGCTTTTATGTGTGGAAATGGAGAGAGCTATGGCGAAAAAGACTGAAAAAGAACTGGAAATACAGAGACTGGATAAAAAGACACCCCTGCAGATGTTCCGGGATTATGTAATGATCACGGTGGCTTCTTTCATCTATGCGGTATCCGTCAGCATGTTTTTAGATCCGAACTCCCTGGCACCCGGGGGTATCACCGGTATTGCCATTATTTTAAACCGTTTATTCGGAATTGAGACAGGTACCTGGATGTTACTCATCAACATACCGATCCTGCTGATCGGTATCTGGAAATTTGGATTGCGGTTTATTTTGTCGACGATCTATTGTACGGCAATGACCTCACTGTTTACAAACCTGCTGACACCGGTAGGAGCAGTGACCACAGATCCATTACTTGCCTCTCTGGCCGGAAGTGCCCTGATGGCAGTATCCATGGGCTGGGTGTTCAAGGCCGGATCCACTACGGGAGGAACGGACATTATTATCAAGCTGCTGCGGTTGAAGTTCCCGTACCTCAAGACGGGAGCATTGTTTTTCCTGACAGATGTGGTTATCGTCATAGCATCGGCATTTGTATTCCGGAATGTTGACAAGGCACTGTATGCCGGTATCGTGGTCATTATCACATCAGTGGTGCTGGATGTGGTATTGTACGGTCGTGATGAGGCGAAGCTGATCTATATTATCAGCGACCATGCAGAGAAGATTGCAGGGAGACTTTTGGAGGAGCTGGATATTGGTGTGACTTATGTACAGGGCAGTGGTGCTTACAGCGGCAAGGAGAAGAGCGTCATCATGTGCGCCATGAAGAAAAACATTTCTCCCAAGGCGGAAGAAATCGTAAAGGAAGAGGATCCCCTGGCATTTATGATCGTCACCAGTGCCACGGAGATCTTCGGTGAGGGCTATAAGAGCTATTTCAGTGAGAAACTGTGATGCTGAACATAAAATTTAAGTAAAAACAGCTGGAAGGGCTTACATTTTCAAAGAGAATCATCTATAATAGCGTCGTGCCGGTAGGGCAGACGCTATTTTGGCGATACGATGAATGGGTACGGATTATGATTTCAAACCGGGCAGAAGCAGCCTGCGGATTACTGTGGCATAGAATAGTGTAAAACCATAGAGAGAACCGAATGGAAACTGTGGTAATGATATAGGAGCTATGTGATATGAGTGATACAACATTGTCAAAAGAGGAGAAACAATATAAACGGCTCACCGAGGAACCGGTAGCACGGTTGGTCCTGGAACTGGGACTGCCGACTACCATCAGTATGCTGATCACGAATCTGTATAATATGGTGGATACCTGGTTCGTAAGCCAGTTAGGCACCAGTGCTACCGGAGCGGTAGGCGTGGTGTTTGGCTTGATGGCAATTATTCAGGCGTTCGGATTCATGTTCGGTCATGGCGCCGGAAGCAATATCAGCCGGTTGTTAGGAGCTCATGAAAAGGAGCGGGCGAAAGCTTTTTCCGCAACGGGATTTTATTTGGCTATGGGAGCCGGAGTGTTGATCGCGGTGATCGGTATTGTGGATCTGAACGGATTGTGCAGATTGCTTGGAAGTACGGAGACCATCCTTCCCTATGCGAGAATCTATGCTTTCTATATTTTGGTGTCGGCACCGGCAATGGCATCCAGCTGTGTGATGAACAATGTGCTCCGGTATGAAGGCTATGCCAATCTGGCGATGGTAGGACTGGTCTCCGGCGGTATCTTAAATATGGCGGGAGATGCCATTCTTATGTGGGGGTTAAATCTTGGTATCCGGGGAGCGGCACTTTCCACTATGATCTCCCAGTACGTATCCTTTGGAATCCTGTTATTCTTTTTCCTACGTGGAAAGACCCAGAGCAGCCTGGCACCGAAATATTTTACCTGGGAATTTGCCGTACATAAGAACATTCTTACAGCAGGCTTCCCCAGTATGATGCGACAGGGACTGGCCAGCGTGTCCACCATGGTGCTGAATGCACAGGCGGCAGTCTACGGGGATATTGCCATTGCAGCTATGAGCGTGGTATCCCGTATTTTCAATTTCGTATTCAGTGTGGCACTGGGTATCGGTCAGGGCTTCCAACCGGTATCCTCCTTCAATTATGGGGCAAAGAAGTATTCCCGTGTAAGGAAAGCGTTCTGGTTCACATTGTGTGCCAGCCTGGTAACCATGGCAGTGTTCGCAGGTGTGGTGTATGTGTTCCGCAGAGAGCTGTTGCTGCAATTCCTTGCGGATATGGACGCTTATGAGATCGCTTTTTATGCGTTGCAGATCCAGTGTCTGACGCTTCCGTTTATTCCGGTATGTATCTGCGGCAACATGCTGTTTCAGTCCATTGGAAAGGGCGGCAGGGCGACGATCTTAGCCTCCTTCCGAAGTGGCACCATCTACATTCCGGCACTGCTGATCCTGACGGCGTTCTGGGGAATTCGGGGCATCCAGTGGTCACAGCCGGTGTCTGATATTTTATCTGCGGTTTTGTCATTGCCGGTGGCTGTGGCGTTCTTAAAGGGACTGCCGGAAGACAGTACGGAAGTATAGAGAAGAATGAGATCCCTTCGTCATAAGACGGAGGGATTTTTATGTACAGATGTATCCATACGCAGGAATGAGTATCTGCCTTGATCTGCGAAGCTGTTGACATTAAATAATCCACATGATACAATACATTTAACAATTAGGTTAAATGTTAAACGCTTGGATGAAAGGATGTGATTCATTTTTGGGAATACAGGATACATTGAAAGCGTTGGCAGATCCTATAAGGCGTGAAATACTAAATCTTCTGAAAAACGGTCGATTGTCGGCAGGAGAGATCTGCGAACATTTTCCGGTGACGGGGGCTTCCATATCGAGGCATTTGTCGGTGCTAAAGGAGGCAGATCTGATCCGGGACAAGCGGGAAGGAAAGTTTATTTATTATGAACTGAATGCTTCCGTGCTGGAAGAAATCATGTTATGGATCACAGATTTGAAAGGAGCATTGGATAATGAAGAAAATGATACAGAAAAATAAAGGCAGGCTGATCTGCTCGGCATTTGTTATGTGCATAGGAATGATATTGGGATATACCTGTGAGAACAGTCTGTGGGTAAACGGCACTTTTGCAGTGACTTATGTGGTAGCAATGGCAGTAACTTTTTACGACAACAGAAACAGGCAGCAGAGTGATAAGGTCATAAGAATGGTTACGTGGATTGTGCCGGGAATGACATTGCTCTATAACGGTATCGCCAGATGGATTGATATGGGTGTAAGGAAAGAGAATCTGCTTATGGTAATTTTGTATGTCGGAATGGGATTGCTATTTGTTATTGTGGGCAATTATCTGCCCAAGGTGAAGCCGAACCGCACCATCGGCATCCGCGTCGTATGGACATTGCAGGATGAGGAGAACTGGAATGCCACGCACCGCTTCAGTGGGAAAATATGGGTGGCAGCAGGACTATTGAGCATGAGCTGTGGACTGTTCAGTGACAGCATGGCTGCATTATTTCTGTTTATTGTCGCTATCATGGCAGCAGCTTTTGGCAGCATCCTGTATTCTTATCTCTATTATAGAAAGAAGCTGCGCACCGGAAAAGGGCTGGCAGTACACTGCAACCATAAAGTAGTTGCAGTCTATGTGTTTATAATGCTCGCATGTGTGCTATTTACGGTATGGACGTTATATACGGGAAAAATCGAGATCTGTTACGGAGAAAATGAATTTACTGTTCAGGCGGAGGGCTGGCAGGATTACACAGTGAAATATGACGCTATCGAAAGCATTGCTTACGAAGAGAATATGTTCCGGGATACGAATACAATCCGGACGAACGGTTTTGGCAACCTGAAATACTCTATGGGACATTTTCGCGATGAAATCCACGCAGATTACATCCGCTATACTCATAACGACTGTGATACTTATGTAGTCATGGAAGTAGAGGGGAGCACCGTTATTCTAAACGGTGCAGATGATGCGCAGACCTGGGAAATCTACAATAATATCAGAGAACGGATGGGTAAATAATACTTATACCTGGAGATCATATTTCATTTATATCATAATACGATATTGCAGAAATGCAGTTTTATTTGTGGTGTATTTGGTTGTTTAAAGTATAATTTCATGATAAGCTATTCGTATGTTAATAATTATTTTGAATGAGATAAGGCAGGGGTAAAATAAGGGAAGGAGAGCCAGCGTGCGATGATGGATGAAAAAATTAAAAATTCCAGTGAACTGGAGTTTGCTGTATTCTGCATTGAAAATGTAGCGGCAAAGCTGGGCGTAGATGCAGAACGTGTCTATCAGGCATTTACTGAACAGAGTGACATTCTGAACGGTTATATCGTGCCGGAATATGAAGTGCGGCATACCCAGAGCCTGGAATATATCGTTGATGACCTCCTTGATGTGATGAAAGAAAGGGGGGGGAAGTATGATCCTCTATCACGGTTCCTTTTTAGAGATTGCCAGACCGGATCTGGTTCATTCCCGCCCCAATGTAGACTTTGGGCGTGGCTTCTATGTTACACCGCTATACGAACAGGCGGCGAAGTGGTGCGGAAAGTTCAAACGTCGGGGGAAAAACGGCGTTATCTCCCGGAAAAGATTCAACAGATTATGACCTTGTTGTGGGTGGTGTTGCCAATGATAAGGTGTTTAATACCGTGGAGCTGTTCTTTGACGGGCTGATTGATAAAACGGAAGCTATCAGCCGCTTACGCTATGAAAAGCCAAACCTGCAAATCTGTTTTCGTACAGAGAAGGCTTTGTCTCTGTTGCATTTTGAAGGGAGTGAAACACTATGACAGCGAACCCGATTTTGCTTCAGAAAAAATAGCCGTGTTATTGAATGCTTTGCTAAACAGCAGGGACTTTCACTGGATGCGGCTTTGGAATTCTTTTATCATTCCCAGGTCTATCAGCTGATCCGTGAAGGCGTTTCGGATATGCACCGTATGAGTGATGAGTATCTGGCAGAAGAACTGGAACAGGAATATGCTGAGAAAAATGTCGGATAAGTGCCTTTAAAGCGCCGGATACTGTTCAGAGTGCTTTCGCAGGCGAGTGTATGAATCTGAACAAAAAGCTGATCACTTTACAGGCATAGGGTACCGAAATCAGAATCTGTGAGGAAAAGATTCATCACCTTGCCAATCAGATGATTTCCATTGAACTGGACGATGGCGTGAGGAATTATGCAATTTCCTAGGATTTTGGCTAAAATAAAGTAAGTAAGGGGGAACAGTATGAGTGATGAAATCAATATGACGATTTCTATCCCCACGGATGATGATGGCTATGTTCTTTTGCAATGCGAGCATTGCGGCACATATTTTAAGGCAACTCCTTCAGATTTAAAGGATGACGGGGTACTTCATATATTTTGCCCAAGCTGCGGTTTAATAAGCGTAAATTATATTACTGAGGATGTACTTGAACTTGCCGTGAAAATGGTGACGAATGCCGTCAATGATATGATTTATAATGAATTCAAAAAAATGGAACGGCATAGCAAAAAGGGAATCATTACATTTAAGGCTGGAAAACGTCCGAAGCATGAAAATGAAGATCCTATTCATTCAGGAATCGAAGCAATGGAAATTTGTAATTTTCCGTGTTGTAAACGTACTGCGAAAATCAAACCATTATTAAAGATGACGGGTGCATATTGCCCGTTTTGTGGGGTGAAAAACTATGAAATTGAATAGAAAAGAATTGCGAAAAATTCAATATGATTTTAACAGTTGCTCTAATCGACTACTTCAGGCAGATTATGAAGATTATACTGATGTGCTTGCAAATTTGTGAAATACATAGATAACACTCCGATTATAAGCGATTATATCCATGATTGCGGCAACTGTGATTGGGATTTAGAAAATGAAATTAAAGAAGTAGAAGGATCCTATGGAAGACTGATTTTTTCGTTGGGTGAAACTGATGGCGAAGAAATACGAAATGTGTACGCTGTTTTAAGATATTTAGTAGAAAATAACAGTTCTGTATATCGTGGTGTTGCCATGGGATATTCTTCTTCATCTAAATGGCAAGATAAAATCAAAGGTTTTAATGAACGATTTGTTATGGTATTAATTCGCCATGTAGAAAGCTATCTAACGAAAGTAGGTATTGATATGGGAATAGATGAAAAGAATATTTATAATGTGACGGTGCAAAATGGTCAAGCTATTATTGCAAATGATAATTCATCCGTTACGGCAACTACAAATATTGGGGCAACAGCAAATGATATAGAACGGTTGATTACCGCGGTTAGGACGAAGATGGATACGCTTATATCAGATGAAGATAAAGAAGCAGCATCTGAAAGCCTGGAAGTTATAGAGGCAGAAGTTATATCTGAAAAGCCAAAGAAATCTATGATAAAGACAGCAATAGCTTCGTTACAAGCTATAAAAGGAACTGTCGAATTTGGATCGGCAGTTGCGGCTCTGATTCAATTTGTTGGACCAATACTTAACAACGGCTAAAGCTGTAAAAGAGAGCGAGGTGTTATGATGACCATAGAAGAAATTCTTGCAGGAGAATCGAAGAATGT
>ERZ1106929.228-NODE-228-length-66818-cov-6.260743_pt1 | contig 66818 bp, 56 predicted proteins | sample MGYA00403662_ERZ1106929 | MGnify/ENA primary metagenome ERZ1106929 (study PRJEB35170, sample SAMEA104062442) | human gut metagenome | biome: human gut; feature: human-associated habitat; material: faeces | place: Denmark | collected 2013-02-20 ... | reverse complement strand
GCTACCGGCTGGACATCCTCCGGGAGCACGGCCTGGGCCTGAAGGAGATCCAGGCGGTCATCGCCGGCATCGATCCATTGCCCGGAGCCAAGGAGTTTCTGGATGCGCTGCGCCGGGAGACTCAGGCCATCATCCTCAGCGACACCTTCGAGCAGTTCGCCAAGCCCTTGATGGAAAAGCTGGGCTGGCCCACCATTTTCTGCAACACCCTGGAGGTAGCCCCAGACGGAACCATCTCCGGCTACCGGATGCGCTGCCCCCAGTCTAAGCTCACCACGGTGAGGGCCCTGCAATCTATGGGCTACGACACCATCGCCGCCGGGGACAGCTACAACGATCTGGCCATGATCCAGGCCAGTAAGGCGGGCTTTTTGTTCAAGAGCACCGACCAGATCAAGGCCGACCATCCGGAAGTGCCCGCCTACGAGGAGTTCAACGACCTGCTTGCCGCCATCCGGCGGGCCATGACCTAAATTTGCCCAAGGACTGCGTCCCTGAAACGAGTCAAGGGCAGCCGCCCTTGTCAAAGGAGTTTTCCTTATGGAACACGATTTTTCCCACCTTCCCTTCCGCCCGGCGGACATCCTGCTGCCCCAGAACTGCGACCTGTCCCTGTGGTCAGTGGTGGCCTGCGACCAGTACACCTCCCAGCCCGAATATTGGCAGCGGGTGGAGGAACGGGTGGGCCGCGCCCCCTCCGCCCTGCGGCTCATCCTGCCGGAGAGCAGTCTGGACGGTCCTCACGTGGAGACAGACATCATGGATGTGAACAACACCATGACCCACTACCTCCGGGAGGATCGCTTCGCCCTGCTGCCCCATGCCATGGTCTATGTGGAACGCACCTTGGACAACGGCAGGGTCCGCCGGGGGCTTGTGGGCATGGTGGATCTGGAGCAGTATGACTACGAACCCGGCTCCCCCGCCCCCGTCCGGGCCACGGAAGGAGTGGTACTGTCCCGCATCCCACCCCGGGTTGCAGTGCGGAAGAACGCCCCCATCGAGCTGCCCCATGTCATGTTGCTGTGCGACGACCCCGGCCGCACCCTCATCGAGCCCCTGGCTGGGCAGAGGGAGCAGATGGAGCCGCTGTATGACTTCGACCTAATGGAACGGGGCGGCCATATCGCCGGTTGGAAACTCTCCGATGGACAACTCGGCCAGGTGGCCGCAGCCATGTCCGCCCTGGCCAACCCGGACGCCTTCCACGCCCGGTATGGCCCGGACGAGCCGGTGATGCTCTTTGCCGTGGGAGATGGCAACCACTCCCTGGCCACTGCCAAGGAGTGCTACGAGCGGCAGAAACGACTGACCGCGCCGGAGCGGTGGGCGGATTTGCCCGCCCGGTTCGCCCTGTGTGAGCTGGTCAACCTACACGATGATGCCCTTGACTTTGAGCCGATCCACCGGGTGGTGTTTCATACCGATCCCCAAGCGCTCTTGGATGGGCTGGTCGCCGCCTATCCCGGTGCCCGCCTGGGCAAAGGGGAAGGTCATCTCATCCAGTTTATCCACGCCGACGGGGCTGGCTGGATCACCCTGCCCTTCTCTGCCGACCCGCTGCCTGTGGGGGCGCTCCAGCTGTTTTTGGATCACTACCTCTCCCATAACCCCGGCCGGGTGGACTACATCCACGGGGACAGTGTGGCCCGGGATCTGGGGATGCGGCCGGAGAACATCGCTTTCCTTCTGCCCGGTCTGGAGAAAAACCAGCTGTTCCCCGCAGTTATCCGCCGAGGGGCGCTTCCCCGCAAGACCTTCTCCATGGGCCACGCCCATGACAAGCGCTTCTATCTCGAGGCCCGCAAAATCAGAGACTAACCTTCACGAAAAACTGCGTTTTCTCTCTGAAAGATTACAGCCCACCGCAGCGTGTGTCGCCCCAAAGCACGGGTCGGCACACTTGCGGGCTGAGGCGTGTTTTGTCCACGTTCGCGCCGCAGCTGAAACCAATTTGACCCCCTTCCTGCCCCGCACCGGGTGGCACGCACAAGCGTTTTTTACCAGCGGCGAACCCCTTGGAGCAAAGCGAATTCATTTCGTCCAACATTTTGATTTCCCGGGTTCCCTGCGGGTGCAAACTCTGCGAGGCTTTTGGATTCTTCGTCTCAGGAAGCCAGCCTTGTCTCATTGAATGAAAGGATCGGTGCGCCATGCAGACGAAAGCCTACGCCAAACTGAATCTCACCCTGGATATCCTCCGGCGCCGGGACGATGGCTACCATGACCTGCAGATGGTCATGCAGTCCATTGACTTGGCAGACGATCTGGAGATCACTCCTGCCCAGGGGACAGGGAGCATGTCCACCACATTGAGCTATCTGCCCAGCGATGGGCGCAATTTGGCTCAGATAGCCGCGCAGGCCTTCCGGGAGGCCACCGGCAGCGCCCTCCAGGTGGACATTGCCATCCGCAAACGCATCCCTGTATGCGCGGGGATGGCGGGGGGCAGTTCGGACGCCGCCGCCGTCCTCCGGGCCATGGACGCTCTGGCGGGCACTGGCCTGACCCCTGGCCGTCTGGCAGAGATTGGCCAGAACGTCGGCTCCGACGTGCCCTACTGCGTGCTGGGAGGCACCGCCCTGGCGGAAGGCCGGGGAGAGACGCTCACTCCCCTTCCCCCATTACCCCCTTGCCATATTGTGGTGTGCAAGCCCCCCTTCCCCATCTCCACCCCTCAGCTGTTCAGCCGGGTGGATGTGCGCAGGATCGCCCGCCGCCCGGATACTGTTGGGCTGCTCACTGCCCTCCGGGCCGGTGATCTGGTGGAGGTGGCCCGTCGGATGTACAACGTGTTTGAGGATGTGCTGGAACCCCGCCGTCAAAACGAAATCGGTGCCATCAAGGCTGCTCTCATCGACTGCGGCGCCCTGGGTGCCTCTATGACAGGCAGCGGTCCCACCGTGTTCGGACTGTTTGACCACCCTTCCGCCGCTCGAGCCGCCTTTGAGCAGCTCCGCGGCAGCTACCAGGATGTTTTTCTCTGTCAAACGGTATAAATCGCAAAAACACCGTCCACAATGTAGACAAATCTACATAGGACGGTGTTTTTATGACTTCCAAGACTCTTCGCCTCTGGGAATGCGCCCTGCTTCTGGCCTTCTCCCTCACCCTGGTCACCGGGGTGTGGGCCGCGGGCAGCCAGTCCGCCCTGGCCGGCCAGGTGGTCCGCCTGCATGTCATCGCCAATTCAGACAGCGATGCTGACCAGGCTCTGAAGCTCCAGGTCCGGGACGCAGTACTCTCTGCGGCAGCTCCCCTCCTGGAAGGTGTGTCCGACCAGAGTCAGGCGGAACAAGTCCTCTCCGCTCATCTCCAGGAACTGGCGGACGCAGGGGCTGCAGTGGTGGCCTACGAGGGCTACTCCTATCCCGTAGCCGTCAGCTTGGAGGACTGCTGGTTCCCCACCCGGGAATACGAGGACTTTGCCCTGCCCGCCGGCACCTACCGGGCCCTGCGGGTGGTCATTGGAGCGGGTGAGGGCCGCAACTGGTGGTGCGTGGTGTTCCCGCCCCTGTGCCTGGCCAGCGTAAGTGAGACCGTAGAGGAGACTGCGGCCCTGTCTGGTTTTTCTGACGGACAGATTGCCCTCATCACCAGCAACGATGAGCAATATGTGCTGAAATTTAAGCTTCTAGAATGGTGGAACAGCCTGTTCCACCGGGCAGACAGCTGACCAAATCAGCCCTCCGGCCAATGGCCGGAGGGCTGATTCTTTAAACCGAACCTGATTATGCCAGCACTTGGTCCAGATGGGCCGCCCGCAGGGCCTTTTGCAGGGCCACCCCCAGGATGGGGGCAAATATAACTGCCAGTGCGCCGTTGACCACCGTGGCGGGCAGCTTGGCCGCCACCACCGCCCAGCACTGGGCCGCAGTGGTATAGCCCTCGATGAACATTCCGTTATAGAAAAAATTTTTGAAGGAATAGGCCAATAGATAGCCTACCGCCGCACAGGCTGTGGATGCCACCAAGGCGGGGTAGCTGTCCCGCCCCCGGTTTAGCAGGCGGACAAAGACGAAGTAGAACACCAGTCCAGCTACCAGGCCATACATTCCCTTGGTGACTAGGGTAATAGGGGCTTCCGCCACATAGTTGGGATTGGTCAAGTCATACAGGAAGGAGCCCAGTCCGGCAGACAGAAAGCCCCACCAGGGACCCAGCAGCAGCCCGGATAGGGCGCACAGAATATTGGCCAGCGTAAAAGCGGTCACACCACCCACCGCCACCGGCATGGTAATGCGAAGATAGTTACCCGCAAAGACGATGGCCGTCATCAAGGCTGCGGTACACAGCTTTACCAAGGCCTCATGTTGTTTTGATGCGTTCATCATACTCGTCTCCCTCTTGCCGCCTCCCTTGACGGCTCTTTGCTTTAATGCTATTATACTCACATCTGACATCATTGCTATATCCAGTTTAATACTTTTTTACAAGGTCAGTTTGGAGGAGTGTTCATGAACGCCACCTTTCCCATGCCTGTCTTTACCGGGGATACTCCCCTGTACGAACAGCTCTACCGCCATATCTCCGCCGCCATCCAGTCTGGCCATGTCGCCCCGGGGGAAAAGCTGCCCTCCAAGCGGCAGCTGTGCGCTGCCCTGGGGGTGAGCATGAGCACCGTGGAGGCAGCCTACTCCCTGCTGGCTGCGGAGGGCTACGTGATTCCGCGGCCCCGGAGCGGCTATGTGGCCGCGCAGGTAGTCCCTCTGGCCACAGACCCCGCTGCCCACGCCCTGCCTGCTCGGGAGGTGGAGTCCCTTTCCTCCTCCCCCTGGGATTACTCCTTCTCCACCGGCGCGGTGGACACTTCTGTGTTCCCCTTCGCCTCCTGGGCCCGTATCACGAAGGAAGCGGTGTACCAGAACCCGGAGCTTTTACAGCGGGGTCATCCCCAGGGGGATCTGCCCCTGAGGGAAGCATTGGCGGATTTTCTAGCTCAGTACCGTGGGGTGCGCTGCCGCCCGGACCAGGTTATCGTAGGGGCGGGAGCGGACTACCTGCTGTCCCTGGTGCTCCAACTCCTGCCGGACCAACGGGACATCGCTCTGGAGGACCCTGGCTACCCCGCGGCTTATGCCACTGCCCTTCACCACCAACGGCAGGTAGTCCCCATCCCGGTGGACGCGGAGGGGATGGACCCGGACGCCCTAGACCGCTCTGGCGCACGTCTGGCCTATGTTACCCCCTCCCACCAGTTTCCCCTTGGGGTAACCATGCCTGCCGGACGGCGCAGCCGTCTGCTCCAGTGGGCCTATGCTGGGCCGGACCGCTATCTCATCGAGGACGACTACGACAGCGAGTTTCGCCACACCTCCCGCCCTATCCCCGCCATGCAGGGAGTGGACCGCCGGGGCCGGGTCATCTACCTGGGCACCTTCTCCCGGTCCATCGCCCCTGCCATCCGGGTGGCCTATCTCATTCTCCCTCCCACCCTGCTGGAGCGGTACCGGCGGGAATTTCCCCTGGCCGCCTCCACCGTCTCCCGGTTCGAACAGGAGGCCCTGCGCCGTTTTCTGGTCCAGGGGCTGTACGCTCGGCATCTGCGCCGGGCCGGGGCCCTGTACCGGAAAAAATGTGCCCGGCTCACCCAGGCCCTGTCCGCTATCCCCGGGGCGCAGCTCACAGGAGAACAGGCAGGGCTCCACTTCCTGTTTACCCTGCCCCGGCTGACGGAGCAGGAGCTGGTGGACCGGGCGGCGGCCCGGTCCGTCCGAGTCCATCCACTGAGCCAATACTGCCACGCTGTCCCCCCTGTCCCCTCCACCCTGGTGTTAGGGTACGCCGGACTCACCGAAGAAGATTTAGACCGGGCTGCCGGGCTGCTCCGGGACGCCTATGTTTTATCCTGAGCAACGAAAAAACACCGTGGAAGCCAGGTGCTTCCACGGTGTTTTATTTCGCCTAGAGATCAGGCATTCTTGATTGCGTCAAAGCGGGCAAACATAGCGGCCAGCTCCACTCGAGTCGCGCCGTTCTGAGGGGCCAGGCCGGCGTCTCCGCCCTCGATGAGCCCCACAGATACCGCCCAGTTCATGGCGGCCAGAGCCCAGTCGGATACTGCGCCTGCATCGGCAAAATCAGCCAGATGGTCACCGCTGACAGCGGGGGAACCGGCGTAGCGGTACAGCATGGTCACCGCCTGCTCCCGGGTGATGCCGCCCTCGGGGGCGGTGCCATCAGAGATGTTCTGCTCCACGGCCCACGCCATTCCCTTCTCATACCAGGTAGCACCGTTCTCGGTGTCCACTCCAGCCAGGCGGGCCAGGATGGTGGCGAACATGCCGCGGCTGCCCTGGATGCCGGGGGCAAAGGTGCCCTCAGCAATCCCCTTCATCAGTCCGGCCTGGGAGACATACTCCACAGCGTCAAAGTACCAGGCATCCTCGCTCACATCGCCATAGGGATTGCTCCAAACAGGCTCGTCACCGCTCTTCACAAAGTGGGCGGACACAGTGACATTACCGGCAGGCATGGTGAAGGCATACACGCCCTCGCCCTGATTCATCAGCTCTACCGCTCCGGCAGGGCCGGTCACGGCGATGCTCTCCAGCTCATAGCCCTCCTGGGCCTGGACAGTGAGCTTCACCGTCTCGCCCTGGGCGGCCTTATCGGCGTCAGCGATCACGGAACCACCCTCAGTGCCGTTCACCGTGATGGTGTACTCGGGGTTACCGGGCTCCACAGGCCCCTGCTCCTTGTCCAGCTCCACCTCAATGGTCTGGGCCGCGCCGGACACCTCAAAGGAGCCGCTCTTGGTCACATAGCCATTGGCGGACACCTCATAGGTGTAGGAGCCGTCGGCCAGGTTGTAGCTCTTGTCATAGGCGGCCTCCACCTTGTCACTGCTGCTGTCGTATACGGTAACTACAGCCTCCTCGGGAGTGACCTCAAAGGTGATGACGGCCAGCAGCTCGCCGGAGCCCTCTACGCTTCCGGAGCCCTCCACGGTACCGGCGATGGCGCCGTTGTTCTCCACTGTGCCGTTGTTGGTCAGGTCGCCGGTCAAAGTGACGTTCTCCCGGACCACCAGGCGGACGCCCTCTTTCACGGTGGCCCCTTCCAGCAGGCGGGCGCTGCGGATCAGGCTGACGGTCTGGCCGTTCTCAGCGCCTTCCAGAGCGCGGGCTGCCTTGTCATAGACGGTATTGGTCGTCTCGTTGTGGGCCTCGCCCAGCTTAACGGGATCGGTGGTCAGGTGATACTTCACGTCGGACTGGCCCTCGCCATTGTCCTTGTTCATCACTACGTACTGCCAGCTCTCGGGCACCTGGATGTTCTCAGGCTCGCTGCCGGAAGGCTGGGCCTCCGTCCAGATCTGAGAAGCCTCGTTCAGCTCGCCGCTGGTCAGGGTGAACATGCTCTCTGCATCGTCCACATTGATCGCACCCCAGGCGTTGCCGCTGGTAGTCAGATCAGCGGCGGTGACCACGGCGTTGTTCACCACAATAGCGGCCGTTCCGCAGTTCTGAATGGTCACCTGCTCCAAAGTGAGGGTGGGGCGGCCTTCGCCGGTCGCCTGGCTCCAGACGTTGATGCCGTGGCCAGTGTCGGCGTTGCCTACGATGGTCAGATCGCGGATGGTCACCTTGGCGCCGCTGCCCTCACCATCGTTCTCCACGCCAATGATGGGGTTGCGGGTCGTGGTGAAGGTCCCGGCCACCAGTTTATGGCCGTTGCCATCCAGGGTGATGTCCTTGTTGATGAGGAATACGGGGATGTTTTTATTCCCGGTCAGCTCCTCATTGGTGAAGCCGGTGACATCCTTCAGCAGGGTGATGGTGTCGCCGTCCTCGGCGGCCTCAATAGCCTGGGTCAGCGTGTCATACTGCTCGCCGTTGATCTGCGCGGCCTTATCCGGCTCACTGACGGACTCGGCAAAGGCCGAGGGGATCATCGCCAGCACCATAGCAAAGGCCAAAACGGTGGACAATATTCTGTTTTTCATGTACGTTGCTTCCTCCTAATCGGAACGTGATATTGCCTCTGGTCGCCCAGGGGCCGGTCCCAGGGGCGCCGCCCTGGGCTCGACAGTGGCAAGGTTACCACGCTCTATCGGAGAAAGCAACCCACAATTCCTGTCTGTTTCGTCTGGTTTTTCATCCAATACCAGCATCGTCAAAAATCTGAAAAAAACAAAAAAACAGGATGTTGCTTCCTTCGCCGGTCCAAAATCCGATCCATCCGCTTTGGCATCGTGGTTTCTCTCATCTATTCTTCCATTTTGTTCTCGCTGTCTGCGACAGCCCTGGATATTTCCGGCAGCGACAGGGGCAAATTTTTTGCAGCCCAAGTGAATGTTTTTATTTCAACCCGCGTTTGCACATAAAAGATAGCCCCGCCGGAAAGTCCGGCGGGGCTGCCGCTGCTCGTCCCTATCGTCAGCTCAAGGTTATAAAACGGCTCAGAATGGCCGCCAACTCCGCCCGGGTGGTTCTGCCCTGCGGGTCCAATCCCTGGTCCCCGCCCTGGAACAGATCTTCTTCCACCGCCCAGCGCATACCGCGGCTGGCCCAATGGGCCACTTGATCGCCGTCCGGGAATTGGGACAGCCCATCTCCAGACACTGCTGGCGACCCTGCATAACGGTACAGCATCACTGCCGCCTGCTCCCGGGTAATCACGCCCTCCGGATTTGCCCCATCCGATACCCCCGCGGACACTGCCCAAGCCATTCCCTTTTCATACCAGGTTCTGCCTCCGGCGGTATCCACCCCGTCCATCCGAGCCAGAATGGTCATCAGCGTTCCCCGGGTGACGGTCCCGTCTGGGTCAAAGCCCTGCCCAGTCCCGTTCATCAGCCCCTCCTGACACGCCAGAGCCACACTGTCATAAAACCAATCGCTTTTCTTCACATCCGGGAATGGACTGACCCAAGGCTTGCGCCGGAAGTCTACGGACACTGTCACCCGGCTGCCGGGCTGCTTAAAGGCCCATGTCCCGTCTTGATGCCGGCGCACGGAAACCGCCCGGCCGCTCTGGTCCACGGCCGAAACCTCCGCTACTTCATACCCCACATTGGGAACTGCGGAAATGGTCACAATGCTCCCTTCGGTGGGTTCTGACGGAAATACTGTGGTGGTGCCGCCCTCTGTCTTTTTCACCACTGGGGGGTAAGTGTCCGCAGATGAGCCAGACTGCTTCACCACCACAACACAAGACGCTGTGAAGCTGCTTTTTGCAACGGAGGCCGTTATCACCGTCTGCCCGGCCCCTACAGCTGTGACCATACCGCTGCCGTCCACTGCAGCCACCCGCTCATCGCTGGAAGCCCAAGTCACTGTCTGTTCCGAGGCGTTGACGGGATGAACCTGAGCCGTCAGAACAGCGCTGCTGCCTACATTCAAAGTAAGCGAGGTAGGACTCAGGCTGATGCCTGTGACCGGTACCTTTGAGGCAGCCTCTCCGGCGATGACATCGCCCGGGGAAATGCCGCCATTTTCTTCTGCGGCTAGCACCGGCACAGCTCCCAGCGTCAGAATCAGGGCCAGTCCCATGATCCAACTAGCAAGACGGTATCGCTTCATTCCAGGCGCCTCCTATCACAAGGGTACATAAAACCAAATTGTTTCTATAACAAATTACAAGTTTTGTCCGTACAAAATCAAGTATTATTTTATTATACGAGAATTATGTCCCTCTTTCAACTGTTTTTCTCTCAGAGACAAAATGCGCGAAAAAGGCGGCCGGTTCTAAGCGGAACGGGCCGCCTTTCAATCCGCTGCGGCCTGCGGCGCACAGCAAGGGTTTCCCTCTTTCCTCTGACAAAGCTCTGCCTGTCTATGCCGCTACGCTCCTGACGCTCCCCGCTTCACAGCAGCCGACACGCTGCCCCCCTTTGCCTCCAGGTCTGCCCGGAGCTTGCGCAGCAGGGCGTTTACCGCCGACGCGGCGGACACCAGATCGTTGCGCTTATCCGCAGGACAGACGGCAGTGTCCAAAAACTGGTCGACTCTCCGGCGCTGGGCGTGGACCGCATAATAGAAAATCTCCAGGTCCTTGACCGCAAATCCGTCCTGTCCCTCCCCCGCCGCCAGGGCACGGCCGGCCTGCTGCACCTCGTCCAGCAGATTGGCCAATCCCTGCCGCTGCAGGGGGGCGCCGCTCTTCCGCAGCAGCGACTGAACCCGCTGCTGAAGCTCCTTCAGGCTGGAGTCTAAAAACGCAAAGTCAGCGGATGAATAAATTGCTTCCATATCGACAATCCCTTCTGCCCGATTCTTAAAAGCGCCCCGCCGGGGAATTCCCCGGCGGGGCATACTCTGTCTAACGCTATGCCTTCTGCCTGCTTACTGCTCGTACAGGGCGATGAGCTTCTGCAGGTGCTCCCAGCGCTCCATAGCGGCCTTCTCATTGGCCTCGAACAGGGTCTCCGCCCGCTCGGGGAAAGACCGGGTAAGGGAGGAATAGCGGGCCTCGTTCATCAGGAACTCCCGGTAGCCGCCGGCGGGGGCCTTGGAGTCCAGGATGAAGGGGTTCTTGCCCTGCTCCTTCAGCATCGGGTTGTACCGGAACAAGTTCCAGTAGCCGCAGGCCACGGCCTTCTTCATCTCTACCTGGCAGTTGGCCATGCCACCCTTGATGGAGTGCATCTCACAGGGGGCGTAGCCGATGATAAGGGAGGGGCCGGGATAAGCCTCAGCCTCGCGGATCGCGGTGAGGGTTTGGTTGGGATTGGCTCCCATGGCCACCTGGGCCACATAGACATAGCCGTACTGCATGGCGATCTCGCTCAGGCTCTTCTTGCCCATGACCTTACCGGCAGCGGCAAACTGAGCCACAGCGCCGATGTTGGTGGCCTTGGACGCCTGGCCGCCGGTATTGGAGTACACCTCGGTATCAAACACGAAGATGTTCACGTCCTCGCCGGAGGCGATGACATGGTCCAGTCCGCCATAACCGATATCATAGGCCCAGCCGTCGCCGCCGAAGATCCACACGGACTTCTTGCTGAGGTAGTCCTTCTCATCCAAGATCTCCTTGGCCAGCTTGCAGGCGTCACAGTCACAGTAGACGGCACCAGCGGCCTTCAGGCTCTCCATATGGGCCTTGAAGCCCTCGGCGGCATCGCCGAACTTGGCTTTGCCCTCGTCGCTGTTGACGAAGGCCAGGCAGGCATCCACCGTCATCAGGGCCTCTTCCAGAGCCGTCACATAGTTCTTGGTGGCCTCGGCGTTGGCCACGCCGTCGCCCATGGTGTCCAGCCAAGCCTGGGCGGCTTCCTTCACCTCAGGCGCCGTATGGGGTACGTTCAAAAGTGCACGGGTCTTGTCCGCCAACCGCTCGCGGATGGTCTTCTGGCCCAACAGCAGACCCAGGCCGTGCTCGGCGTTGTCCTCAAACAGAGAGTTCGCCCAGGCGGGACCCTTTCCTGCCTTGTTGACGGTGTAGGGGCTGGTGGCCGCCGGTCCGCCCCAGATGGAGGAACAGCCGGTGGCGTTGGAAATATACATCCGGTCACCGCACACCTGGGTGACGAGGCGGGCATAGCTGGTTTCGGCACAGCCGGCACAGGAGCCAGAGAACTCCAGCAGCGGCTGCTTGAACTGGCTGTCTTTGATGGAGGTAATGCCCTGCATGTCGGCCTTGGGGGCGACTTCCTTGACCATATAGTCGAAGACCACCTGCTTGGGGGCCTCCTGCTCCAGAGGCACCATGGTCAGACTCTTGGTGGGGCAGATGCCCACACAGACGGAACAACCCATGCAGTCCATGGGGCTGACCGCCAGGGTATACTTATAAACGCCCTTGCCCTTGCCAGCCTTGATGTCCACAATCTGGGCCGCGGCGGGAGCAGCTGCCGCCTCCTCCTCTGTGAGGGCGAAGGGACGGATGGTGGCGTGGGGACAGACATAAGAACACTGGTTACACTGGATGCAGGTTTCGGGATTCCAAGCGGGAACGGACACAGCCACGCCACGCTTCTCATAGGCGGAAGCGCCCTGGCAGAAGGTGCCATCCACATGGGGGACGAACTTGGACACGGGCAGGCTGTCGCCATCCATCTTGTCCACGGGCACCAGGATCTCCTCCACCATCTCCACCAATTCCTTATTGCCTTCCAGCGCCTCAGCGGCGGCCTTGTCCTCGGCGTTGGCCCAGGAGGCGGGAACCTCCACCTTGGTGAAGGCGGTGGCACCCAGGTCGATGGCCTTGTGGTTCATGTCCACGATGTCCTGGCCCTTCTTCAGGTAGGATGCGGTGGCTGCGTCCTTCATATACTGGATGGCCTCGGCCTGGGGCATGACATTGGCCAGGGTGAAGAAGGCGGACTGGAGAATGGTATTCGTCCGCTTACCCATGCCGATCTCAATGGCCAGGTCAATGGCGTTGATGGTGTACAGTTGAATGTTGTTCTGGGCGATATACCGCTTGGAGGCGGCATCCAAATGGTGCTCCAGCTCCTCAAAGCTCCACTGGCAGTTGATGAGGAAGGTGCCGCCGGGCTTCACGTCCCGCACGATGGGGAAGCCCTTGGTGATATAGCTGGGCACATGGCAGGCCACAAAGTCGGCCTTATTGATATAGTAGGGGGCGCGAATGGCCTGGTCGCCGAAACGCAGGTGGCTGATGGTCACACCGCCGGTCTTCTTGGAGTCGTACTGGAAGTACGCTTGGACGTACTTGTCAGTGTGGTCGCCGATGATCTTGATGGAGTTCTTGTTGGCGCCCACGGTGCCGTCGCCGCCCAGACCCCAGAACTTGCATTCGATAGTACCCTCGGCCGCCGTATTGGGGGAGGGCTTCTCTTCCAGGGACAGGTGGGTGACGTCGTCCACAATGCCGATGGTGAACTGGCGCTTCGGCTCAGCCTTGGCCAACTCCTCATACACGGCGAACACACTGGCGGGCGGGGTGTCCTTGGAACCCAGGCCATACCGGCCGCCAATAATGGAGATGTCGGTGCGCCCGGCGTTGGCCAGGGCGGTGACCACGTCCAGATACAGGGGCTCGCCCTGGGCACCGGGTTCCTTGGTCCGATCCAGTACGGCGATATGCTTGCAGGTGGCGGGGATGGCGGCCAAGAGCTTGTCCGCACGGAAGGGCCGGTACAGGCGCACTTTGATCAGGCCCACCTTTTCGCCGTGGGCGTTGAGGTAGTCGATGACCTCCTCGGCCACGTCGCAGATGGAGCCCATGGCGATGATGACCCGCTCCGCGTCGGGGGCGCCGTAGTAGTTGAACAGCTGGTAGTTGGTGCCCAGCTTGGCGTTGACCTTGCCCATGTACTCCTCCACGATGCCGGGGATGGCCTCGTAGTAGGCGTTGCAGGCCTCCCGATGCTGGAAGAAGATGTCGCCGTTCTCGTGGGAGCCGCGCATCACCGGGTGGTCGGGGTTAAGGGCCCGGGCCCGGAAGGCGTTGACCGCATCCATGTCCAGCATCTCGGCCAGGTCGTCATAGTCCCAGATGGCGATTTTTTGAATCTCGTGTGAAGTGCGGAAGCCGTCAAAGAAGTTGACGAAGGGGACGCGGCCCTTGATGGCAGCCAGGTGGGCCACCGCACCCAGGTCCATGACCTCCTGGGGATTGGACTCGCACAGCATGGCAAAACCAGTCTGACGGCAGGCCATGACGTCGGAGTGGTCGCCGAAGATGTTCAGCGCGTGGGTGGCCACAGTCCGGGCGGACACATGGAACACCGCGGGCAACAGCTCGCCGGCCAGCTTATACATATTGGGGATCATCAGCAGCAGGCCCTGGGAGGCGGTGTAGGTGGTGGTCAGGGCGCCTGCGGCCAGGGAGCCGTGGACGGTGCCGGCGGCACCGGCTTCAGACTGCATCTCGATCACCTTGACCGTCTGGCCGAAGATGTTCTTCCGGCCGGCGGCGGACCACTGGTCCACGTTGTCCGCCATAGGGCTGGACGGAGTAATGGGATAGATGCCGGCCACCTCTGTGAAGGCGTAGGACACGTGCGCGGCGGCGGTGTTGCCGTCCATGGTTTTGAACTTGCGTGCCATATTCGTTCTCCTCCTTATAGGCTGGGAGATATTCCCAGGCTCTTTTGTTCCATACATGGTGATAGTGTACCATGTTTTTCTCCAGTTTGCAATTCCATTCTTATGGAACTTTTGCCACGTTTCCTCTCCGTCCAGTTATGAGTTCAGTCAAATTTAACCCATCCCATTGCCCCGTTCGAAGTCCCTGTGCTATAATGAATAAAAATGTCCATTTTTTGTGAAAAGAGGTGTGCCGCCATGGTATGCACTGTGTCATCCTTGGGGCTGCAGGGGGTTCAGGGCTACGGGGTGGACGTGGAGTGTTCCCTGTCCTCCGGCCTGCCCGCCTTCGATGTGGTGGGCCTGCCCGACGCGGCGGTGAAGGAGGCCCGGGAGCGGGTGCGCTCCGCCGTCCGGGCCAGCGGGTTCGACTTTCCCGTGTCCCGCATCACCATCAATCTGGCCCCCGCCGACCGGAAGAAGAACGGCACCGTCTACGACCTGCCCATTCTGGTGGGCATTCTGGCCGCTGCGGGCCAGCTGTCCCAGAAGCGTCTGCGGAAGGCCGCCTTCCTGGGAGAACTGTCTCTCACCGGGCAGCTGCGGGCGGTGGCTGGGGTGCTCCCCATGGCGCTGTGCGCCCGGCGCATGGGGGTGGAAGCCCTATATGTCCCCGCCGACAACGCCCCTGAGGCCACTCTGGCCGATGGGCTGACCGTCTACCCGGTGCGGGACGTGACCGAGCTGGCCGCCCACCTGTCAGGAGACGTAGTGCTCTCCCCCGCTCCTGTCTGGACGCCGGGGCTGCCCACTCACGCCGGCCCGGACTTTGCCGAGGTCAAGGGGCAGGAGCAGGTCAAGCGCGCCCTGGAGGTGGCCGCCGCCGGAGGCCACCACATCCTCATGGCCGGCTCTCCCGGGGCGGGCAAGTCCATGCTGGCCCGCCGCCTGCCCTCCATCTTACCCGATTTAACCCGACAGGAGGCCCTGGCCTGCACGGAGATCTATTCTGTCATGGGCCTGACCAGCAAGGACGAGCCCATGGTCACCCGCCGCCCCTTCCGCGCCCCCCACCACACCATCTCCGCCATCGGCATGGCCGGCGGCGGCACCGGGCTGCGCCCGGGGGAGATCTCCCTGGCCCACAACGGGGTGCTGTTTCTGGACGAGCTGCCTGAGTTCCACTCTGATGTGCTGGAGGTGCTCCGCCAGCCATTGGAGGACGGCCAGGTCCAGATCACCCGCACCTCGGGCACCGTGACCTACCCCAGCCGGTTCATGCTGGTGTGCGCCATGAATCCCTGCAAGTGCGGCTGGTACGGCCACCCCTCGGGCCGCTGCACCTGCACCCCCCAGAAGGTGCAGCAGTACCTGTCCCGGCTGTCCGGCCCCCTGCTGGACCGCATCGACATCTGTGTGGACGTACCCAGTCTGGACTATGAGGAGCTGTCCGGAAAGGGGGCTCCGGCGGAGTCCTCGGCGGACATCAAAAAGCGGGTGGACGCGGCCCGGGCCGTCCAGACCGCCCGCTTTGGCCCCGACGGCCCCGCCTGCAACGCCCACATGGGCCCGGCGGAGCTGGAGCGGTACTGCCGGCTGGACGAGGGCTGCCAGCAGCTGATGCGGGGTGCCTATGAGAAGCTGGGCCTTACCGCCCGCAGCTATGACCGCATCCTCCGGGTGGCCCGGACGGTGGCCGACCTGGAAGGGGCGGCAGACATCCAGGTGCCCCACCTGGCCGAAGCCCTCCAGTACCGCAAGGCTGCCTGCCTGGAGCGGTGAGGGCAGTCCGGCTCCCCTGTCCGTCTTTCTTCTCTACATAAATATAAGGAGGTCCTGTTTGATGGAGCGTAAACTCAACCGCGTGTTGTCCGCCGCTGTGGTGGCTGTCATCGCCTTTGCCCTGTCCCTGTGGGGGAATGGCCTGGGCTTTCTTCTCTCCCTTTCCCTGCTGTGCGGGGCGGTGGGGTGTAAGCTGGCCGCCCGGCGCTCCCGCGACAAAGACCAGCCTCCCATCCAGCGCAGGTTCGAGCTGGCCATGATCGGGCTGGCTGTGACCGTTGTGGCGCTGCTGTTGAGCGCCTTTCTCAATGGGCTGGGTATCTTCCTCGTCTTTGCCCTGCTGTGCGCCGCCGTGGTGTGCGCCCTGTGAGCCCGTTTCCCCCTGTCAATGACCTGAGCATGAGGTGATTTTTTTGGACGAGACGATACTGGACCCCTCCGCCCTGGTGCCGGTGGCGGACTACGCCCCCACCGTGTATGTGGACCTGAAATACGCCGGGACGGACAACTTCATGGGCCAGGCGGTGTACGACTTTCATGAGCCTATGCTCCGCCGGGGCACCGCCCTCCGGCTGGCCCGGGCCCAGGAGCTGCTGCTGGCCCAAGGCTATTCCCTGAAAATATGGGACGCCTGGCGGCCCTTGTCCGCCCAGTTCAAAATGTGGCAGGTGTGCCCTGACGACGACTATGTGGCCGATCCCACCCACGGGGGCAGCTCCAAGCACAACCGGGGTAGCGCCGTGGACGTGACGTTGGTCACCGCCGCCGGGGAGGACCTGCCCATGCCCACCGCCTTTGACGACTTCGCCGCCAACCCGAACCGGGATTATGACAAATACGGCGCCCAGGCCGCCTCCAATGCCCGCACCCTGGAGGCGGCTATGGTGGCCTCCGGCTTTGTCCCCTACTACAACGAGTGGTGGCATTTTAATGACTGCGACCCCTACCCGGTAGCGGAGCTGTAAGAGGCCAACAAACAAGCTGTAATGAAAAGGCCCGGGGCTATGCCCCGGGCCTTTTCCCATATATTCTCAAATTCCTTTGTATTTTTTCCGGGTCGCAATGCCGCCCCGGATGTGCCGTTCCGCCTTGTTCTCCTCCAGCACCGCCTTCACCTGCTCATATAAGGGCTGGTTAAAGGTGGGAAGGCGCTCAGACAGGTCCTTATGGACCGTAGACTTGGAGATGCCGAACTTTTGGGCGGCAGATCGGACGGTAGCCCGGTTTTCGATGATGTACTGGGCCATTTGGCAGGCCCGTTCTTCTATGTTCCCTTTCACTCTGGCAACAACTCCCCGCTCTTGGCGTCTTGTGGGAGTATATGCGCCGTTTTTTTCCTTTATGAAAGGGGACAGGAGTTAGCGTGCCCAATTCCCTGAACTACTGAACCGCCGGCTGTTGCTTCTATCCGCTTTTCAGATCAGCACCCGGTCCAGATCTTCATAGCGCCTGCGGATTTCCTCTTCCGGGTCCAGCTCCAGCTGGTCCTCCCGGTCAATGACAAGGGTATGGCGGGCCTGCTCCGTATAGGGTTTCCACTCCGCCTGTCCCTCGACCTGGGGCACCCCAGTCCAGGCAAAAGCCCCCCAGTAGCGGCGCATCCGTGTGCCGATCCCGTGGACCTCCTCCTCCGATCCGGCCATCAGAGGTTGATATGGCCCGGTCTGGAACTCGAACAGGGGCAACAGCTCAGACACATGGCAGGCGTACAGCCCCATTTTTTCCAGCGCCTCGGTGTAGTAGTCGAAGCGGTAGACATAGACTGGATTTCCCCCACGGCTAAGCCGCTCGGCAAAGCGCAGTTTCGGGAATGCGTACATCACGTCGGTAAGCAGCTCACCGAAGGCCGCCTTGTCCGGCAGGGCCGGGTATTGTGCCAGCAGGGCGGCGCGCCGCGCCGGCGTGAGCCGCCGCAGCAGGGTTGGCGCATACTTTGCTGGATCCAGCCAAGTAAAGGCCGCCTGGAAGTTGCCCTCGCTGCGGTTGGTGCCTACCAGCACCGGCTTGTCCAGGCCGGAGAAATCCGCCAGGGTGGGAAAATCCCGCAGGAATGTCCCATCCACCACCGGACAGAAAGAGCAACGGCCGGTATAGTGCTCCGCCACATAGGCATCCAGCGCCCGTCCAGCCTCAATGAGTTTCTCATAGGGCAGCGTAAGCAGCCCCTCCGCCTTATCTGCTGTCAGCCCTGCATATTGCAGATAGAGCTCACAGATCTCCCGCTCTTCTTCTTGGGTGTAAAAAGAACCAAAGCAATTGCTTTCGATGATGGCCTTGTGAAAATAGGGCTTGGCCTCGTCGATGAGCAGCAGGGCCGAGATGGCCTCGCCTCCGGCGGATTCCCCTACTAACGTGACGTTCTCCGGGTCCCCGCCAAAGCTGGCAATGGCTTCCTGCACCCAGCGCAGGGCCATAATGATGTCCCTCATGCCAATGTTGTCATCAAATCGGGAGCTGAACTGAGACAAATTCAAAAATCCAAATACGTTCAGACGGTAGCTGATGGAGACCACAATACAGCCGCCGTCCTTCGCCAACTGCTGGCAGTCATAGATGCTGGGACCCTCCGGGTCCACAGCGCCGCTGCCCCCGGTGGCAAAAGCTCCGCCGGGGACCCACACCATCACAGGCAACTTTTTCGCTGTCGTTTCTGGCACCCAAAGATTGAGGTACAGGCAGTCTTCGCTATAATGCTCCGGTCCCAGGACGAGGTTGGCCTGCATAGGGTCCTTCTCATAGCCAGTAGCCTGGCGAGTTTCAGGCCAGGGTCGTACCATTTGGGGCGCCCGAAATCTCAACTCTCCCAGGGGCTTTTCCGCAAACGGAACTCCCAAAAAGCGGTATACCCCATCCTGTTCGGTCCCTTCCAGGGCGCCAAAGGGGGTATTTACAAATGTTGTCATGGCACTGCCTCCCTTATCGTCGCTACTAATTGTGCGGTGTTCCATTGGGTTCAGGATACACCTATTCCCCAAAAAGGGCAAGGACCCCGGCAGACCAAGGGGCTGCCGAGGCCCGCTTGCATAGAAAGAAGGGATCTTTACTTGGCCAGAACCTCGTCCAGCGTCTCGAAGGGCCGCACAGTAATCAGTTCCTCCTCACCGGTCTCGGGATTGCCGATATACTCCACGAAAGCAAACGTGTCAACGCCCATGCGCTTGCCGTTCATGTAGTCAAACTCCACCGCGCCGAAGTGGAAGGGCTCCAGCTCCATGACCTTGATAAAGTCGTTCCAGTTCAGGCCGTATTCGCCCTCATGTTCGTTGTAGCGCTCCAGCGCCTGCACCAGAGTAATGCCGTAGGCATAGCCGGCCACGCAGTAGTTGTTGTCCCGATAAGACAGGCGGGTAGCCTCGTCCAGATCGTCCAGATAGGTCAGGGCATCCATCATGTCGTCCAGCATATCCTGGCCGGCCTGGCCGGAGTAATCGCCCCAGATGGTGGCGTAGCAGGGACGACCGGGCTTATAGGTGTCGGGCACGTAGGACTGGAGGGTGGAAGCGCCGTAGGAAAACACCACGGGCACCTCGTACTGGGCATCGTCCATGGCGGAGATCCAAGTGGTAGAGTCGATGCCCATGAAGATGACCACCTGGCAGTCCTCGTTCTTGAACTTCTGAATAGCGGTGGCGTAGGTGTCGGGCGTGACCGCCTCAATAACCAGTCGGTCCAAGGCACCTTCCTGCTCGGCAGTCTCTTTGAGGTGCTCCAGGGTGCTCATGCTGGCGGAGTCGGTGCCGTGCACCACGGCGATCTTGGCGTCGGCGGGCAGCTTCTCATCCTTGTTGGGGCCAAAGATGGACTCGTGCAGCACACGGGCGATGAGATAGCGTGCGTCGGTCATGTTGGCGGGCTGAACCTGGAACAGATTCCCGCCGGGCTCATTCTCCGAATAGCAAACGTCCAGGCCGGAGGAAATGTTGATCACGGGGATCCCCTTCTCCTTGAGGTAGGGAAGGCTGGGCTCCACGATGTGGCCGAACAGGCTCACTAGGGCGAACACCTTGTCCTGCTCTACCCAGCGTTCCACAGTGGCCTTGCCCTGCGCAGCGTCGCCCTGATCGTCATAGGGCACCAGCTCTACCTTGCGGCCCAGCACGCCGCCCTGGGCGTTGAACCGCTCAACACAGGCGCGCAGTCCGTCGTAAGCGGGCTGGCCGATGTAGGCGAAAGCGCCGCTGACCAGAGACGCCGTGCCGATATAAATGGTATCATCCGTGACACCCTGAGCAACTTCCTCAGGATTATTGGGGGCGGAACTTTCAGTTCCTTGAGTCGGCGGTGTAGACTCATTATTATCATCACCGCGGGCACAGGCAGTCAGGGAAAAGAGAAGTGCTACTGCCAAAAGCATACTGAGCAATCTTTTCTTTTTCATGGTACAGTCTCCTTATGTTTAATTTGGTTTTCCCAAAGATGGGACGATGCGTATAGATGCGTTGATGCGTGTGAATGCGTTTCGATGCGTGCGGCTTCTGTGTGTTCCGCCTGGGGCGGAATATACTGCTGTTTGTTTTGATACATTAGATGCGCGTTTATTTCTTGTCCCGCTTTTTGCCCAAGTATGCGCTGATCAACGCCTCGTCCTGCAGCAGCTCTTGGGCGGTTCCCTGCGATTTCACCTCCCCCAGTTCCAGCACATAGGCGTAGTCGGCAATGAGCAGGGACTGCCGGGCGTTCTGCTCCACCATAAGGATGGTGACTCCCTCTTCCGCAATGCGCTTAACCGTCTGGAAGATGCTTTTGACGATCAACGGCGCCAGGCCCAAGGAGGGCTCGTCCAGCAACAGCAGCTTGGGATTCATCATCAATGCCCGGCCGATGGCCAGCATCTGCTGTTCGCCGCCGGACAGGGTAGTAGCTTGCTGGTTGCGCCGCTCTTTCAGCACGGGGAACAAGTCGTATACCTGCTCAAAATTTCGATTCATCTGGGCCCTGGATTTGAGGATATACCCTCCGATGCGAAGGTTCTCCTCCACGGTCAGGCCGCTGAGAATCAGCCGTCCTTCCGGAGACTGGCTGATTCCATGCTTGGCGATGACATAGGGCTGCTTGTTGCGGATTTCTTCCCCTTCAAAGAGGATTTGACCGGAAGCGGCTTTTGTCACCCCGGAAATGGCGTGCATGGTAGTGGTCTTTCCAGCGCCGTTGGCGCCCAGGATAACCACAATCTTGCCCTTCGGAATATCCAGGGAAACTCCTTTTAGGGCACGGATAATTCCGTAATCCACCACCATATCTCTGATTTCAAGGATATTTTCCATTCTATTCCTCACCTCATTCCGTTCCCAGATAGGCTTCCTGGACCTGCGGACTGTTCTGAATCTCTTCCGGCGTACCGATGGCCAGCATCTTGCCGAAGGAGATAGCACAGACGGTGTCGCACACAGTCATGACCAGGTTCATGTCGTGCTCCACCAGGAAAATCGTGCAGTGGAAATCGTCCCGGATCAACCGGATGATTTCGGTCAGCTCCTCCGTCTCCGCGTCGTTCAGGCCGGCGGCGGGCTCGTCCAAAATAATCATCCGGGGATTGGACATCAGCGTCCGGGCCAGCTCCACTTTTTTCAGCACGCCGTAGGGCAGGCCCATGGGCGGCATGTCCTTATACTGGGCGATGCCCAGCCGCTCCAGAATAGACAGGGCCCTCTGGCGGAACACGTCCTCTTCCCGACGGAGCTTGGCGGTGTGGATGAATTGATCACCCAGGGTAGAGCGGTAAAAAGCGTGGGCCCCAATGAGCATATTATCCATAATGGGCAGCCAATACACAAGTTCCAGGTTCTGGAAGGTCCGGGAAATGCCCGCCTTGATGACCTCGGTGGTCTTATAGGTGGTCAGAGGGACCACATTGTCATACCGATCCCGGTAAAGGACCTCGCCAGCCGTGGGCTTATAAAACTGGGTGATACAGTTGAATACGGTGGTCTTGCCAGCGCCGTTGGGGCCGATCAGGCCGAAGATCTCCCCTTGCTTGATGTTGAAGGAAAGACCGTCCACCGCCTTGATTCCGGAAAAGTACATCTTCAGATCCCGGACGCTGAGAATGTCACCCTCGCCAAAGGCATCTTCATGCTGCTGGCTGGCAGCCTGTAGCTGCCGGCTCACCGTGTCGAACTTCGCCTGGAGCTTGGCGTTCTCCTTTTCCAGCCTTGCATTGGTGGTCGCCAGGCGCTTGTCCTTCTTTTCCTGGAGTTGCTTCCGGAGCGCCTGCATCTTTTCTTCCTCTTCCTGGGACGCCTTTTTATAAGCTGCCGCTGCCGCTGCCGGAACCTGGGTTGAGCCGTTGGTGGGGTATTTCCGCTCCAGTTCTGCCCGCTTGGCCGCCGCCTCGTCGTCCAGCTTTTTCAAGGCCGCCTGCCGGTACTGCTGGGCTGCGGTCTCGCCCTCTTTCTTGACTTTACGAAGGTAGGTCTGCTGTACCGCCCGGCGGGGCAGCTTCTGCTTTCCTTCGAACTGCGCCAGCTCTCGCTCCCGGCGCACAGCATTACTCTCCACCTCCGGCAGGGCGGCAATCTCCAGCGGGAGCAGCCGTTTCTTGCTCTTAATCTCTTGGCGCTTAATGCGCTTGTCGTTCTTCTCGTCGATGAGGCCGCTCTCCACCGCAGGGAACTCCCGATTGAACACCAGGGTATTATGGAGCTTGTCCCGCTTGCTCACCGCCCGCTGGATCACGCTTTTATTCTTCGGGGCCATATTTATACGTCCTCCCCTTTACATAGAGTCTCTTCACACCGTTTTTGATGGAACCCAGCAGACGGACCAAACCGCCAGGATACTTGGCAATAATGATAATAATGAGGATCCCGTTGAAGAACAGGGACGCCTGAGGATAGGTCTGAAAGAACGGGATGTTCTGCAGGAATGCGGAGTTGATGGTGAACATCACAAAAGAGCCGATCATGACGCCGGACGGACTGGCGGTGCCTCCTAAACAGACTGCAATAAGGATATTCATAGCCAGGCTGCTGCTCCAAGTGGCATAGATGGAGGACTGCATATAGCTGACGTACAGGACGCCTGCTAGCAGCGCATAAACCGTGGCAATCACAAAGGCCAATACCCGGTATTTCAGCAGCCTGATGCCCATGGCTTGAGCCAGCGACTCGCTGCTGGCCATGGCCAACATAGCCCGGCCCATGGGGCTATTGATGATGTTCAGGGTGATGACGATCAGAATGAACATCACCGCCAGGATCACAAAGTACATCGTGTCCCGGTTAGTTTCCAAAAACATGGCCAGCTCCGGGAAAGGGACCTTGGACACACCAGTGGGCCCGCCGGTAAACTCATTAGGCAGGGCGTACATGGTGGACATGACGGTGGCCAGGCCAAGGGTGACAATCAGCAGGCCGATTCCCTTGACCCGCAGGGACACAAAGCCGACTACCACACCGGCTACCACACCTACCACGGCCACGATGGCCAGGATGAGCACAAAGGGCACCATGTAGGCTTTCAGAATGTAGGCCGCCAGATAGGTGCCTAAGCCGATAAACGCGCCGGTGGCAAAGCTCATCAGGCCAGCCAGCCACAGCAGGATCCCTACGCCCATGCCGGCCACCACATAGATCATCGTCTGCATAATGGCCTGACTGACGTTCAGCGGAATGAGTCCGGACATATAGAGCAGCTGAATCACAATCAGCGCGATACTCGCCACCACATATCCAAACAGGGGATTCTTCGTCATCTTTTTCGCCGGGTTTGGCGCATAGCTCTTTTGAAGCTGCGCATAGTCGTTTTTTAATACTCTCATCGCATTACACCTTCTTCTGAACCGTCTTGCCGAACAGGCCCGCAGGCTTGACCAGAATCACCAGCATGACCAGGATGTAGGTCAAAGCCGTGGCCCAGATTCCGCTGACAAAGCCCATCATGGACAGAACCACTTGGATCAGCAGGGCACCGACCACCGGACCATAGAAGGAGGTAAATCCACCAATCGCCAGAGCCAGGAAAGCATTGGATGATACCATGTTCAGCATCGTGATGTTGATGACTTGGGTCTGAGATGCCATCAGGATACCGGCAAGGCGCCGCAGGCGCTGGAAATTCCCCAGCTCAGAGCAGTCATCATGTGGGTATTCACGCCCATCATAGACGCCACATACATGTTGGATGAGGTTCCCCGCACCCCCAGCCCCCACTTGGTTAGGTTCAAGGCCAGGAACACAATGGCGATGAGGACCACCGACAGGATCAGAACAAACAGTGCGTTTTTCGTCACGTTGAAGTCCATGCCAAACAGGCTGAACTCGATCTGCCCGGAGAAAAACCGGGGGAAGTTGTAGGGGATCGTCCCAAACACCAGGGGAATCCCCGCAGTAAAGATAACGATCAGAGCAATCGTCACCATCACGCGGCCGTTGCCGCCGCCGATGTGCCGGATAACGACCGCGTCCAGCAGTACGCCAATCAAGAAGCACAAAAGCACGCCGACAATCATAGCCAGCCATGGGCTGCATCCGAAATCACGCACCAGCAGCCCTGCCATGTACGCGCCGATGGTAGCGGTGATGGCCTGAGAAAAGTTCACTACGTTGGTTGTCCTGTATGTGAGGGTAACCCCCAATACAAAGAGCGCCAGCACCCCAATCAAATGGAAATTACTGAGCACTAGCTGTAATATGTCGTGGAACACGTTTGCCAAATTTATCTCCCTCTTTCCTTGCGATTTTTCATCCGGCCTGGCCTCCAGCCCTGTTCCGCTTTCTACTGTCCTTGCGCCATTTTTCATCCAGCTTTACAGCAAAAATATAAAGCAAATCCCATGCCAACATAGTCAACAGTCCCTCATGCAAATTTTTCCTGGTCCTTCTTTCCGCCCGTCCGGCCCCTGTGAAGGGCTGTCGAAATTGGGTGTCTCCTCTTTTCAACGGAAATTAGCAACCGAAAACGCATCGATTAAGGCGAATTTGACTCGCCATTTCACTTTCGGTTTATTCGGGCGTAATCGTCCATCCACTCGATTATTCTTCAGCCTGCACACAGACATAGGCAATGGCATAGGTAGGATCCTCAATGAGCAGCTGCCCCTCTTCATTGAAGTACATAGTCCAGATCAGCGGCGCATCCGTCTCTGCCGCGTCAAAGTTCCGCAGGGCGATGTCGTACTCGTTTTCAAACGTGTAGTAGCACGCGCTGGCCGTCTCCCCCGAGATATAGTAGTACAGCTCATCCTCCTTAAATTCAAAGGTCTGGTCTGTCACCGGGCTGAAGGACCCGTCCGCCAGCACGTTCCATCCGGTGACGTTCCACACGCCCAGCAGGTCCGCCGGGTCGATGGGCGTACCCTTCCCTTCGTTCGGCTCGTCCTCAATCTCAGGGGGCGCAATGGAATCCGCATATGGGAAGACCCAGCCTTCGATCTGAGTGTTGGCAAGAGCCGAGGTGTCCGGCGCCACCATGGCTGCCTCCTCGTCCCCAAAGTGCATAAACAGCTGTTCCTCTGCAGTGGCGCTGTCCCATTTGGCCAGGCCAGAGCCGTTGGGATCCCCGGTTTTGACGAAATTCGAGATGTAGTCGATCATGTCCTCCGCAATACGGTAATCTGTGTCGTCAAAGGGCCGCCAGTTCCGGTAGAGTGTACCGAACACATAATACAGGTCTGCGGCGTGAAATGCCCCAAACTGATTTTCGCCGGGCTGCTGCCGGTCAAAGTAAGAAAGGTAGACCGGCTCGCCTCCGGCTTGCGCCCGCTTTTCCCCATACTCCACCGCGGCATCATACAGGGTATAAGGCCACATATCTTCGCTGAGGATGCCGATGATGCAAGGCACGTTTTTCACCGTGTTGTTGTCCAGCGCCGTGTCCACGTTGTCCACCAGGGCCACGCCATCCAGCACCGGAGTGGTGGCCGTCCCCGCATAGGCACCCAGCGCAGCCACCCAGGCGGCGTAAAGCTCCTGCGCGGGCAGGTCTTTCAGCTCATCCAGGCTGTCCACCCCCAGGTCCTGCTTGACTTTGGTCCAAATGGGCTCCACCAGCGCGGGTACCGTGGGACTGCCGATCTCACTGAGGCTGCCTCCACCGGAGAGCATGATGGCCCCGCTGATCAGTCCGTCCTCCACCAGCGGAGAGATGAGCAGATTCTGCACACTCACCGCCCCGGCGCTCTCTCCCATGACCGTAATGCGCTCCGGGTCCCCGCCGTAATCGGCGATGTTATCTTTCACCCAGCGCAGAGCAGTGAGCTGATCGGTGAGCGCCAGGTTGCCGGTGTAGCCGTCCCCCCAGACCGAGTGGAACGGGCCCAGGCGGTAGTTAATGGCCACCGTGATAACCCCGTGGTGAGCGTATGCCTCGCCGTCCGTGGAAGCGTCGGTATTACTTCCGGTCATGTAAGAGCCCCCGTGGATATACACCAGCACTGGGCAGTCCTCCGCCCCATCAGGAGTCCAGATATTCAGGTTCAGGCTGTCCTCGCTGTATGCAATCGGGACTGTGGCGGCGGCCTCATCCGCATAGAACTGGCTGACTGTGCTGTCCTCCATATGGTAGAAGCCCCGGTACTGGCAACTCCCGTCCCCCCATACCGTGGCGTCGTATATCCCTTCCCAGCTGGTCACTGGCTCAGCCTGCTCCCACCGCTCCGCCGTGGCGTAACGGACTCCCCGGAACTCTTGGTAGCCATCCTTCTGAATCCCCTGGATCTGCCCGCAGGCCGTATCCAGTACCACAAGCTGATCCTCTGTGGGTGCCTGCTCCACCTCTTCCTGTGTCAGTTTTTCTCTCCGCAACTGCCATTCGTCCCCAGTTTGCTCCGCTGGAGCGCCGCAGGCTACCAGTGTAAGCGCCAGCGATGCAGCTAGAATTGCCGCTAAGATCTTCTTCATTCCTGCCTCATCCTTTCTGTTTCCATACGCACCTGCCGTCGGCCTATCTATTTTTTCCAACTGCAGGGGAGCATTCTCCGTAATATTTCTTGCAATCTGTATGCCAATATCCTTTTCTGGCAAAAAATCAGGGCGCCCGCCGCATCCGGCGGACGCCCCTTTCCACACATTCAAATTCACATCGCGCTTTCCGCCCGGCCCAAGCCGGAACCATAATTCATCTGGTGCTGTCTCAGCTTTCGATATACGCTGGACAGATTGATATCCAGCAGCCGCGCAATCTCACGGGGAGAACGGTTTTCGCCGACCAGCTTCTCGAACAGCTGCCGTTCACAAGCGTCCATATAAGCTTTCAGAGACTGCCCTTGGTAGCCTCCCCCAGTCCAACCTGCTCCAGACTTCCGGGCCATTGGCTCAACCCGCTGCGCTCCACTGGGGGATTCCAGGGGAATTTCGTCGATCTCCCACTGCTGCGGGGAGGACATGATCACTGCCCGCTCAATCACATTGCGCAGTTCACGAACGTTTCCTGGCCAGGTGTAGGCCTTCAGCCTTTCCTCTGCCCGCTCGGACAGGGTCTTGATATAGTTGTACTTTTCGGAAAACAGGCGTAAAAAATGCATCGCCAATGGGATGATATCCTGCTTTCTCTCACTGAGGGGTGGAATCGACACGGAAATCACATTGATGCGGTAAAACAGGTCTGACCGAAACCGTTGCTGCTCCACCAAGGCATGCAGGTCCTCGTTGGATGCGCACACCAGCCGAAAATCCACCTTTTGAGCGGCAACCGCCCCCAGACGGGTGACCTGCTTCGTCTCCAGAACCCGCAGCAGCTTGATCTGGAAAGACAGAGGCATGGAGTTGATCTCGTCCAAAAATAACGTTCCGCCATCGGCGGATTCGATCAGGCCCTTCTTTCCCCCAGCCGCCGCGCCAGTAAACGCCCCTTTTTCATAGCCGAACATCTCGGATTCAAATAAGCTTTCGGGAATAGCGGCGCAGTTGATGGTGACCATCGCCCCTTCTCTGCGGGCGCTGTTTTCGTGGATCATCCGGGACAGCACCTCCTTGCCGGACCCGGAAGGTCCTGTGACCAGGATGGCCGCATCCGTTCTGGATACCGCCAGCAATGTACTAAGCAGCTGCTTCATCTGAGGACTCTCAGCAATGATCTGTTCCTGAACGGCTGGCGCTCCAGTCCCGTCTCTACTGACCTGATAGCGGTTGCGTGACCCATGCTGGAGCAGTTCATTCAGCCGCTTGACTGATTCCTGGCGGCATACAATCTGACGGATCTCCCCGTGTTCGTCAAACTGCGGTGTGCCCACGGTCAGATAAGGGGTCGTAACTCCTTGATCTGTGACGGACACCACGGAAATCACCGTTCGTTGCTCCCGGAGCACCTGTTCCCACACACTGCTGGACAAATATCCCATTTTCTTAAGCCGGGGAATCGACATTTCCCGGTAAAACTCTGGCGGTCTGCCTATGCTCTGGCAGTACTGCTCATTGACATAGAGGTAATTCCCCTCCCGGTCCAAAATGAAGATGCCCATAAGAATATGCTCCAGAGCGGAGTCCAGATCCGCAAATTCAGAAAGTCGCGCCATGTATATTCCCTCCTGCCATAAGCAACAAAAAAAGTGTAGCACATCTTTCTCATTTTTGCAAATCATTTGTCTATTCTTAATAATTTTCTTATTATTAAGAATTTTGTTGCGGCCTTTTTTCCTCTATCTACGGGCTTTTTCCACCGAATCATGCGGGTTTGGAAAGTTGGCACATCGTCTGCATAGCTGTTTGCCGGCAACTTCGCGAGACGATTCAACCGCTTATCAGGAGGGATTTATCATGCGGACCGCAATTTTAGGCTGCGGGGCCATGGGGACCATTTTAGGCGCCTATCTGGCCCGCGCCGGCTGTCCCGTCGATCTGATCGACAGCTATCAGGAGCATGTAGACGCGCTCAACCAGCACGGTGCCCACATCATTGGCACCCAGGAATTTACGGTTCCCGTCAGAGCCATCACCCCAGAGCAGATGGAGGGCCAGTATGACTTGGTGTTCCTTTTCACCAAGCAAACTGCCAACCATACGGTGCTGCCTCGCCTCAACCGGCACTTGCGGCCGGACAGCACCGTCTGCACTCTGCAAAATGGCGTACCGGAGCCCTATGTAGCCAGTCAGATTGGGCCGGAACGGACTGTCGGCGGCACAGTCCTCTGGAGCGCCACCTTTGCCGGGCCGGGCACCTCAGAGCTCACCCAGGACCTGTCCACTCTGGACTGGTATTTTGACGTGGGTGAGATGGACGGCCGTATCACCCCCCGCATTCAGAACGTCAAAGCCGTCTTAGATCATATGGGTCCTACCCAAGTATGCACTGGACTCATGGCCACTCGCTGGGCCAAACTCATCAACAATGCCTGCATGAGCGGTATGTCCGCCGTATGCGGGTGCACGTTCGGCCAAGTCCTGGAAGCCCCCAAGGCCCGTGCCTGTCTGAGCTATCTGGCCCGGGAGGTCAAGCTGTGCTGTGAGGCCGAGGGCTATACCATGGCAACCTTGGTCAACGGGTTTTCTCCGGACTGTCTCTCCCTGGACAACCAAGAGCAGTATAATGCCAGCCAGCAGTTGTTTTACGACATGTACCAGCTGGCGCTCCCTGCCAAGGCAAGCATGCTCCAGGACCTGCAGCATGCCCGTCGCACCGAGGTGTCCATGATCAACGGCTACGTCTCCCAGGTGGGGCGTTCCCACGGCATCCCTACCCCCTTCAATGACACGGTCGTTGATATTGTCACCAAAATCGAAATGGACCGGCTGCCCCTGTCCACGGATAATCTGAAGCATTTTGATGACGAATGGTTTTCCTTTGTTCCTTACACCCCCGTTTGACCATAACCGTTCAATAATAGGAGGAACACAATATGTATGATTTCAGCGGTAAGATCGCCGTGGTGACCGGCGCCGCCCAGGGCTTGGGCGAGGCCATTGCAAAGCGTTTTCTGAACGACGGGATTCCAGGCGTGGCTCTTTTGGACTTAAACGAGGAAGTCCTGGCGGCCACCGCCGCCCGCTTGGACCCGGAGGGCAACCGCGTTATGCCCGTTGCATGCGATGTGTCCGACCCTGACAGCGTGGCCCAGGCTTTTCAGGCGGTCGAGCGGCGGTTTGGAACGGTCGATATCCTGGTCAACAACGCCGGCATTACCCGGGACGCCATGTCTTACAAGATGACCGCCGGCCAGTTTGATGCGGCGGTGAAAGTCAGCCTGTACGGAAGCTTTTACTGTGTGCAGCAGGTAGTGAACGGTATGCGGGAACGGGGCTACGGACGCATCGTCTCCATGTCCTCTCTGGCCAGCCGCGGCAATGTGGGTCAGCTCAACTATGCCTCAGCCAAGGCAGGTATCATAGCCATGACCCAGACCCTATCCATGGAGCTGGGCCGCTACAATATCACCGCCAACTGCGTGGCCCCCGGCATGATCAACACCGATATCATCAAAACTGTCCCTGAAAAGAACATGAACGCCATATTAAGCAACATCCCCATGCGCCGTGTGGGCGAGCCGGAAGAGGTGGCCAGTCTGGTGGCTTTCTTGGCCAGCGACGAAGCCAGCTACATCAGCGGCCAGTGTGTGCGCATCACCGGGGGCTGGTTTTAACTGAGCCGGGCAGCGCGTTCCCAGCCGCGCCCCCATCAATTCTCAGCCTGAATACAGGAGGTTTTTTCATGAACACCCTATCCAATAAACGAGTGATTTCCGTGGCGGTCACCGGCTCCTGGCCTACCAAAGCGGACAACCCCAATGTCCCTATCCACCCGGAGGAAATCGCCCAGAGTGTGTTTGAATCCTGGCAAGCCGGTGCAGCTGTGGCCCACATCCACGTCCGAGATGATGAAGGCCGCCCCTGCATGGACTTTGACAAGTACAAGCGGGTCGTAGAACTCATCCGGGCCAACAAAGAATGCGATATCAACCTCAATCTGACCACCTCCGGAATCGGCGGTTTGGACGATGATCTCCGAATCTACCCCCTGGAGCAGCTGCGGCCGGAGCTGTGCTCCTATGACTGCGGCTCCATGAACTGGCAGAACAACGCCATTTTTGAAAACCACCCCCGCTTTCTGGAGCGGCTGGGCCTGGCCTGTCAGGAGCTGGGCATCAAGCCAGAGATCGAGATTTTTGACACCGGGATGCTCTACTCCGCCCTGTATTACATCAAAAAAGGGGTGCTCAAGGCCCCCTGCCATTTCCAGATTGTGCTGGGCGCCCCCGGCGGGATGACGGTGGATCTGGACCATCTGCTCTACCTCCACCGCCTGCTGCCGGAGAACTGCACCTGGAGCGCCTGCGGCATCGGCAAGGGCCACATGCCCGTCATGCTGACCACTATCGCCCTGGGCGGCCATCTCCGGGTGGGAATGGAGGACAATGTGATGTACCACAAGGGGATACCAGCCAAGTCTAACGCCCAATTTGTGGCCCGGGCCAAGCGGCTGCTGGAGGAGGCGGGCTACCAGGCCGCCTCCCCCGAAGAGGCCCGCCAGATCTACGGTCTGCGGCCCCGGACCTGACCCAACCGCGAGAGGGGCCGGAACCGGCCTCTCTCCCCTTCAGGGAGGAGAAACTCGTTATCATGACAGAGCAGCTAAAACAGCTTTTTCAGTCCAAGCTGACCGACCCCGCCCAGGCCGTCCAACTGGTCCAAAACGGGGACCGTGTCTTTGTGGGCGTATGTACCAGTGTGGCCAACGTTCTTTGTGACGCGCTGGCAGACCGGGCGGATGATTTGGAGGGCCTTGAGATCTGCGGCGCCATGCTGCCCGCACAGTTCAGGCTTTTGGACCACAGGGGTTTCCGGGTAAACACCTACTTTATGGGCGCCAAAGAGCGGGAGTGCTGGCGGCAGGGGCGGGCGGATTTCACCAGCGTCCACCTCAGCCAGGTGGACCGCTGGTGTCGGGAGACCGCCCCTGCAGACGTGGCTTTCCTGGAGGTTTCAACGCCAGACGAAGAGGGCTATATGAGCTTCGGCGCCTCTGGGGTCGCCTTGCACACCTATGTCCGCCAGGCCGCCAAACGGACGATTCTCCAGATAAACGCCAATGTCCCCTACGTGTTTGGAGAGGAAAACCGCATCCACATCTCCCAGGCGGATGCGGTAGTGTGTGGAAACACCCCCTTGATGGAGGATCCCGGCCTGGCCTTCAGCGACACCATCCAAACGATCTCCAGCTATATCATCGACCAGATCCCGGACGGGGCCTGTATCCAGTTAGGGCTGGGCGGGGTATCCAATGCCGTGGGCTATGGACTGAAGGGAAAAAACGATCTGGGCGCCCACAGCGAGCTGATGACCGATTCGATCATGGAGCTGATGAAGCTGGGCGTGGTCAACAACAGCCGTAAGACCTGGCATCAGGGGCAGACGGTAGCGGCCTTCAGTCTGGGCAGCGCGGAGCTGTACCGCTTTATCGACCACAATCCCCAGATGTACTTCATGCCCTTCCCCTTGGTCAACAACCCGGTGAACATTGCCAAAAATGACAACATGATCTCTGTGAACACCGCCCTTTCCATCGACCTGTTCGGGCAGGTCAACGCGGACAATTTCGCCGGGCGGCAGTACAGTGCCACCGGCGGCCAGGTGGACTTCGTCCGGGGTGCCCAGATGTCTCGGGGTGGCAAGTCCTTTCTTGCCATCACCTCCACCGTGGACAACAAGAAGATCGGGCAGTCCAGCCGCATCGTAGCACAGTTTCCAACTGGCACCGCTGTCACTACCCCCCGCTCCGATGTGCAGTATGTCGTGACGGAGTACGGCTGTGTAGACCTTAAACCCCTGTGTATGCGGGACCGGGCCCGGGCGCTCATCCGCCTGGCCCACCCGGATTTCAGGCCACAACTGACCGACCAGGCCCGGGAACTGGGACTGCTCTGAACGTTTCGGCGGCACTACAAAGCGGATGCGGGAACAAGTTCCCGCATCCGCTTTTGATTCGTCTACCGGATCGAGTATACACTCCTGACCCGGAGTCCGTTCGGCGTTCCCCCCAGGATCTTGAGACGCCTTTCGCCGCCGTTCATATCAAAATAATTATCCTCCAGCAGCAGGTCCTCATTCTCGTTGCGTACCTCTACCGCCTTGGCGTAGGCCCGTGCGGATACCACCACTTCGTCCCCCTCCACCCGGACGGACAACTGGGGATCCTGATAGTGGAACTGCTTATGCGGGCAGAAGATGACCGTTCCCTGGGACAGCACCGCATCGTCCTGGACGCACTCATAGCTGACATAGTCGCCATATAGGTCGGCATCAGGCAGCTCTTCCGGATCCAGCCAAACCGCGGACAGGGCGGGAACACGGACCGCCTGCTCCCGCTCCCATTTGATTCCGCCATCCGCCCGGCGCAGGGCCCAGCACACGGTCACTGCCACATCCCGCCGGGTCTCGTTGGCCACATTGAGACGGATGCTCTTGCGCACCACATAGGGCTGGGCGTTGGGGTTCGGATTCTGGGTCAGGACCCCCTCCTCCTGGCAGGAGAGCAGCACCGGGGCAAAGCACCGCTTTTCATAATAATGCAGCGCCTTCCACCGCCCACAATAGTCAATGGACGACCAGCTGGCCACCGGCCAGCAGTCGTTGAGCTGCCACACGATGGTTCCCATGCACCGGCCCCGGTGCCGCCGGAAATGCTCGATGCCATAGCGGATCGCCTCTGCCTGGAGCAGCTGGGAGGCGTACAGCACCGTGTCAAAGTCCGTGGGATACAGGAAGGTCTGTTCCAGGTAATTCATGATTTTGCCATTGGCCGTGGCGTTGCGCTGGTGCTTCTCCATCACATAGGAGAAAATATTCCGGTCCTCCGGCCGGGTGAAGCTCTCACAGGTCTTGAGGGATGGGAAGGACTGAAACCCGAACTCCGATACATAGCGGAAGTAAAATTTACGGTATTCCGTGAAGGGCTTGTTCCCGTGCCAAACATCCCAGTAGTGTGCGTCTCCCCGGTTCTCGTCGTTGGGCTTGTCGAACGCCCCGCCGGAGGACGGGCTGGCGGGCCAATAAAAGGTGTTGGGGTCATACCGCCGGCACAGCTTGGGCAGCAGGTATTCATACATCTTCACATAGTCACTTTTCTGGCTGGGCTTGTTCACCCATACCCCCAGCTCTACAAACATCTCCATCTCGTTGTTGCCGCACCACAGTCCCAGACTGGCATGGTGGCGGAGGCGCTTGATGTTGTCCACCGCCTCGGCAATGATATTGGCCTCAAAAGCCTCCGTCAGATCATATACCGCGCAGGCGAACATAAAGTCCTGCCACACCACCAGACCCAGCTCGTCACAGGCGTCATAGAAGGCGTCTGCCGGATAGTGTCCGCCTCCCCACACCCGGATGCAGTTATGGTGGGCGGCCCTGGCCTGCTCCAGCAGCCAGCGGGTGCGCTCCGGCGTCATTCTGGCCAGGATGCAGTCCTCCGGGATGTAGTCTGCCCCCATGGCGAAGATTTTCACGCCGTTGACCATATGGCAGAACTGCTCTCCCCACTGGTCCTTATCCCGACACACCGTCATGGTGCGCAGCCCGATACGCCGCTCCCAGCGGTCGATCACAGTCCCATTTGACAGCAGTTCCACCGCCGCCCGGTACAAAGGCTGGTCCCCATAGCCGTTGGGCCACCACAGCCTGGGCGTCTGAATGACGATGCCGGAATGGAATAAGGCCTGTCCGCCGGCCTCCCACTGTTCTCCCCCCGGGCCGGTCACTACCGCCCGGCAGGACAACCCCGCTGTCTGGGCCGCGCTCAAGTCCAGCAGGCTTGCCTCCCCCGGCCGGACGGCCTGCACCTGGAAGCGCAGGGTGACCGCGTCCTCTCCATGCTCCTGGGTGATATACACATTGTCCAGCCGGGCGGCGGAATAGGCCATCAGGCTCACCGCCCGCCAGATGCCCGCATCCGGCAGCCGGGGCCCCCAGTCCCAGCCGAACATGCAGTGGGCCTTTCGGAGATGGGGAAAGCCCTCCATGGCGTCCGCCGTCCCCAGCAGGGGATTTTTTTCGTTGGCCTGCCGGATGTACCGGGTGGGAGAGCGCAGGCACACCCGCAGCCGGTTTTCCTTTTCCCGCAGCGCATCTTTCACCGGAAATTCCCAGGTGCGGTGCATATTCTCCACATGGCCCAGCGCCATGCCGTTGAGCTCTAAGTCAGCCACCGTGTCAATGCCCTCGAAGCGGAGCAGGACCGCCTCCTGCTCCAGCATCCCGGCTGGTGTATCAAACTCCAGCTCGTACTCAAAATCCTGGTCCATGACGGCCAGGGCGGCCAGCTCATTGTCCCGGTCATAAGGGTCGTCTATCATCCCGCTGTTCAAAAGATCCTGGTATACGCTCCCCGGTACTTGGGCGGGAAACCACTGCCGATCCCCTGCCACCCGCATCCGCCAGCCGTCATGGAGCTGTTTCGTAATCATTTCTTCTCCTCCCCGAATCGGTCCAATCCGTCCCCCGCTCACCGGGCGGCGGGGTATTCTCCGCACAGCAGGCGGTAGGGCGGCTCGTCCTCCTCAATGGCCGGGAACCGGCCCACCGGCGGCTCAAAGCGGTTGTCGTGCTCGTCGTCGTTGCACTGGCTCACCTCGCCCAGCAACACTGCACCACTCCCCGGCTCCACCATGAAGTCGTGGTACAGCCTCTGGGGGATGAAGATGCTCTCCCCCGGCGTCAGGCGGACCTGGCTGCCCGCAGGCACCGTATAACGGCGTCCGTCGGTGTGAACCGTCACCGGGCTGGCAAGATCCATCCGCTCGTCAGGCAGGGAATTGTATACCCGGATGAGCACGTTTCCTCCGCCCCGATTGATGATATCCTCCGTCTTGTACCAGTGAAAATGGTTGGGCGCGTACTGCCCTTCCTTCAAATACAGGAGCTTTTCCGCATACACCTTGGGGTACCGCTCCGCCTGGGCACGGTTCCCGTTGCGGATGGTGACCAGGGAGAAGCCCACCTCGTCAAAGCGGTCCAGGCCGTAGTCCGTGATGTCCCAGCCCAGCTTGCAGTCCCGTATCTCATCGTATTCGGCCCCCAGCGTCCCCCATTGCTCCGGAGTATATTCGCAGAAGGGCGGCAGGCAGAATCCATGCCGGCGGCACATTTCCTCCATCTCCCGGATGGCGGCGTTGATCTGTGAGCGTTTCATTCCGCATATCTCCTCTCTTTGGGTCAGCAGTAGGGATAGGGGCTGGCCATGCTCTGGGTGCGGCCCAGCCCCTCCAGGTCGGGCCGGCACATGGCGGTGTCCTCCGCCAAGCGCAGGACCTGGCCGTCCTTTCCCGCGCCGTCCCACCGGGGCAGGAGCGGGCCGTTGGGATCTCCGGTTTTGACAAAGTTGGAAACATAGCCCAGCAGGTATCCGCTGATAGCCTTGTCCACTGGTTCATAGGGCCGCCGCCCGCGGTCCAGCGTGCCGAACACATACCACAGGTCCGCACCGTGGAACGCACCGAAGGGGTTCTCCCCCGGTGGGGTCCGGTCAAAGAGGTAGACATATACCGGCGCGCCCCCCGCGCGCTCCTGCCTGCCGGCATAGTCCAGGGCTGCGGAGCACAGGGTATAGGGCCAGGAATCGGCGCTGAGCACTCCGATGATACAGGGCACGTCGGCCAGCAGGCCCTCTTCCCGGGCCTGGTCCACCCCCATGGGGATCACCTTGCCGTCCAGCACCGGCTTGGACGCCCCGGCGGCATATTGGGACAAGTCGTCCAATGCTTTCTGCCAGGCGGCATAGAGGCGGTAGGCCGGGCACGTTTTCAATTCCTGGAGCGTAGCCGCCCCCAGACTTTTCTTAACCCACTCCCACACCGGGCGAATCCGGACCGGCCGGTTGGGGGTGCCCAGCGCAGACAAGTCTCCGCCGCCGCTCATCATCACCGCCCCGCGGAACAGTCCCTTGGCCTGCGGGGAGAGCAGCAGACACTGCACGCTCACCGCCCCGGCGCTCTCCCCCATGATGGTGACCCGTTCCGGGTCCCCACCATAGCAGGCGATGTTGTCCCGCACCCAGGCCAGCGCGGTTATCTGGTCGGTGAGCGCCAGGTTACCGGAGTACCCGTCGCCATAGACCGAGTGAAAAGGACCCAGGCGGTAGTTGACCGACACCATCACCACGTCCCGCTTGGCGTAAGCCGCTCCATCCACAAAGGGCTCTCCATTTCCCCCCGTGCGAAAGGCTCCGCCGTGGATGTACACAAGGACAGGGAAACCACGAGCGTCCTCCCGGGTCCAGATGTTCAAGTTCAGACAGTCCTCGCTGTAAACCGCCGGGAACTGTGTCTTAGCTTCCTCATAGTAAAAGCGGTTGATAGCGCTGTCCTCCACACCATAAAAACCTCTGAATTGGCAGGCCCGGTCCCCGAACCGGGTGGCATCGTACTCCCCCTCCCACAGTCCGGCCTGCACTGCCTGCTCCCAGCGTTCCGCCTTGGCGTAGCGAATCCCCAGATATGCCTCATACCCATCCAGGGCCAGTCCCCGCACCACGCCGCATGCTGTCTGCCTTACGCACGTCCGAATCTGCTTCATCTTGACCTCACACTCCTTTCGGGCCATCCGGCACACGACAGCACGGCGGGCCTCCCGGCGCCCAGAGTCAGCCGGTCTGCCCGCCGTTTTCGGTTCTCTATTTCTCGTTTTTACGTTGCATGGTACAGCGCATACCGGAACAGTCCGTCCGGGAACTGGTCAATATTGCTCATATCCAGCGGCAGCTTGCCCTGTTCAATCTGGCTGACAATCTCCACCACCTTGTCATTAAAGGGGGTGTCGATGCCCAGCTGATCCCCCACCTGGCAGACATAGCCGTTGATCATGCGCACCTCGGTGGTCCTGCCTTTCTCCAGGTCCTGGAGCATGCTGGCCTTGGCCGCACGCATGTCGGAGTACATATCCAGGAATACCCGCTGATTGGCGTCGAACATGGCTTGGTTGGCCAGGTCAAAGGTCTCAGGCGACTGCTCGTGGAGCAGTTCCGGCAGCTGATAGCCGGACGCCTCGCAGCACCGCTTGACCTCGTGTCCCAGATAACTCAGACAGGCCCTGGCCTTGTCGTTGTCCAGCACGCCACCGAAGGTGGTCCCGCAGGCGGCGGACATGCCGCTCATGCAGGCGTTGTTGATGAGCTTGCCCCAGCGCGACGCCATCAGGGAATCGGTGACGGCCGTGGGGCCCATATATCCCAGCACATCGGCCACTTGGCGGATCCGCGGCGTGATGGTGCCGTCCATCTCGCCAATCTCGAAGAGATGGTCGTTCCGGCTCAGATCCTGGGTCAGCTCAGACACGCCGGGCTCCTGAAAGGTGGCCCCCCACAGCACCGTACCACCCACGGTGCGCGCTTTCCCCACATGAGCTGCCACAAAGGGCTCTGGCACACCGTTTTGCAGGGTACACACCGTGCTGTCCGGCCCCAGATGGGGCAGAAGGTTGGGCAGCACCTCGTCATTGGCGGTCTGCTTGGTGAAGAGGAATACTACGTCATAGATTCCCTCCATCTGCCCGGGCGTGATCGCCTTCACCGGAACCGTGAAGTCTACGGTTCCCACGATGTGGGCACCTTTTTCGTTCAGCGCCTGAACATGGGCCTCATAGCTGTCAATCAGCTCCACATTGCACCCATTTTTTGTCATGTAGGCCCCCAGCACCGTGCCCATGGCGCCGCAGCCTAAAATTGCGACTCTCATTCGAGCCACCTCCTTTTTGTATTCCGCCTTAGATTGGTAAGCAAATCCCATGCCAAGCTGTCCAAGCAACTTTTCATAAAATTTTTGTGACAGGCGGCTTAGAATCTGCTATACTAGTTTTGTATTACCGCAAAAGGAGGATGCCGCTATGTTTGAAACTCATTTCTTTGAGACTATGCTGGATAACTTCTCAGACGGCGTCTATATCCTGGATGACGCAGGAAATTATATTTTTGTTAACAGCGCCTATTCTAAGCTGCTGAATATGCCCAAGAGCGTACTCCTGCGCTACAACGTCCACGATTTTCTGTCCACCGGGCAGATTGACCGGTGTATCTCCGACATTGTCTATTTGGAAAAACGCCAGGTGGTAATGTTTCAGGATGTCTGGGACACCCAGAATTATGGCCGCAGCGCCATCCGGCAGATCGTTACCTCCACCCCCATCTTTGACGAGGGCGGTCAGGTGCGCAATATCCTGGCTGTGGTACAGCCCCTGGACAAACTCAATGACCTGTATCAGCAGGCCAGCCAAAATTCTGTCGTATCCTCCTTTTCCTGGAGCGGCACCCAGCACCCCGCCTCCCCCTCCATCGTGGCGGAGAGCCGCACCATGCGCACCGTGCTGGACATCGCCGCCACTGTGTCTCAGGTGGATTCTGCTGTGCTCCTGCTGGGAGAATCGGGTACTGGCAAGGAAGTCGTAGCCAATTATATTCACTCCGCCAGCACCCGCAGCCAGAAGTCCCTGGTGGTAGTCAACTGCGCTTCCCTGCCAGAAAATCTGCTGGAGGCAGAGCTGTTCGGCTATGAAAAGGGGGCCTTTACCGGAGCCGCTCCCGGCGGGAAAAAAGGCCTGTTTGAGACAGCCGAGGGCAGCACCCTTTTCCTGGATGAGATCAATTCCATGCCCCTCAACCTCCAGGGCAAGGTCCTCCGGGCCATCGAAACCAAGACTGTTCAGCGCATCGGCTCCACCCACACCATTCCAGTAGACTTCCGGCTGATCACCGCCACCAATGAGGACTTGGCCCAGCTGGTGGAGGCCAAACAGTTCCGGGCTGATCTTTACTATCGGCTCAACGTCATTCCCATCCGTCTGCCGCCCCTGCGGGAGCGGCGGGAGGACATTGTTCCATTGGCCAACTATTTTCTGGCTCACTTCTGTCAAAAATACTCTAAGGATAAGGTCTTTACGCCCCATACGCTGGAGATTTTCCGTGCTTACCTGTGGCCGGGCAACGTGCGGGAGCTGCGCAACGTGGTAGAGCGCTCGGTGGTTATGAGTATGGGTCGGAGTATTGAAATCTCAGATCTGGCTTCCTTCACCGGCTTTTCCGCTGAAACCCCGCCCCCCACAAAAAATGAGCTGTCAGACAGCGGCCCGGCCTATACTCCTCTGTCCGCCGCCAGCTTTGAGACCATGCTTCAGGATGGAGTATCCCTGGAGCAGTATCTGGAACAGTGTGAACGTGGCTACCTCAGCTATACCCTTCAAAAATACCACAGCTCTTATCAGGCCGCCCAAATGCTGGGCACCAGCCAGACCTCTATCATGCGCAGAAAAAAGAAATATGGGCTGTAATTTGTTTGTTCCAAGGACAAGTCAGATGCGGTTTTATCGAACCGTATCTGACTTGTTTTTCGTTTTCGACTTGCGGATCCTGCATGGGTCAGCCTTTAACTCCGGCAAAATCTTGGCATGCTCTTTGCTTCTCTCATTTGATGCGACATATTCTCGCTGAATATCAGAAAGGAGCAATTTTCATGGCTGATCTGAAAAATAAACGTGTCATCACCGCCGCCGTATGCGGCTCCTGGCCCACCAAAGACATGAATCCCGCCGTTCCCTACTCTCCTCAGGAGATTGCCCGAGAGGCTTACGAGTGCTGGCAGGCCGGCGCGGCCATCGTCCACATCCATGTCCGGGAACCGGACGGCGCCCCCTCCATCCGCTATGAGCTGTATGAGGAGACCATCGGCCTCATCCGTGCCCACAAGGACTGCGATGTGTGCATCAACATCACCAGCTCGGGCAATGTAGACGGTCCCGACGAGGAGCGCATCAGCCCTATTCAGCGCCTCAAGCCGGAGCTGGCCTCCTACGATGCGGGCACTCTCAACTGGCAAAACCGCACTGTGTTTATGAATCCTCCCGCCTTTTTGGAAAAGCTGGGCCTTGCCCTCCAAGAAAGCAACGTCAAGCCGGAGATCGAGATTTTTGACGCCGGCATGGTATATAACACGATCTATTACATGAAAAAGGGCATCCTCAAGGCTCCCTGCCACTATCAAATCGTGCTGGGCTGTGCCGGCGGCATGACCAACACGGTGGAAAACCTCGTCTACCTGAAGAGCATCCTCCCAGAAGGTTCCACCTGGGCAGCCTGCGGCATCTCCGCCGGACACCTGCCCATTATGTCTGCCACCATCGCTCTGGGCGGCCACCTGCGCGTAGGTCTGGAGGACAACCTCTATTGGAGCCACGGCGTACTGGCCAAGTCTAACGCTCAGTTGGTGGAGCGGGCCAAGCGCATGCTGGAACTCAACGGCCTGGAGGCCGCAACTCCTGACGAGGCCCGCCAGATCTACGGCCTGACCAGGAAGGTGTTCTGATCATGGGCCGGGATATTGCCGTTGGCCAGAGCGCCAGCTTCTCCAAGACCATTACCGAATGGGATGTATATACCTTTGCCGGGCTGTCCGGTGATCTGAACCCCGCCCATATCAACGAGGAGTACGCCAAAACCACTCGGTTCGGTGGCCGTATCGCCCACGGGATGCTCTCTGCCGGGCTGATTTCCGCCGTCATCGGCATGCAGCTGCCCGGCCCAGGCACCATCTATATGGGCCAGACGCTGAAATTCCTCTCCCCGGTGCGCATCGGCGACACCGTCACCGCCAGCGTCAAGGTCTTGTCCATCGACGAGGTCAAACACCGTGCGGTGCTGGAGACAACCTGTGTCAACCAGGACGGCGCCCTTCTGATCACAGGTGAGGCCAAAGTTCTGCTTCCCTGAACAACGCCCGTCTTGAGCTGATGCGAACACACAGATCCTGCCGTAACCCCGCCCAAAACGGCCGTACTTAACAAAGACTTTTCCCTAAGATGACAAAACCGCCCCGGTGGTTCCGGGGCGGTTTTTCATTCATTCTGTGCTGTTTCGGTTACAGATCGTTGATCTCCCGCACATGATGGCAGGCCGCAAAATGCTTGGGCAGCACCTCTTCCCAGGCCGGTGTCTCTGACCGACAGCGGTCCGTGGCATAGGGACACCGCTTGGCAAAACGGCATCCCGGCTTGGGATCAATGGGAGAAGAAATCTCTCCCTGAAGAATAATACGTTTTTTCTCAAGGTCGATGTTCGGAATGGGTATGGCGGACAACAGGCCCTTGGTGTATGGGTGCAGCTGACGCTCAAACAGGTCGTCCGCCGGGCACTTTTCCACCATGGAGCCCACATACATCACCAAAATATCGTCAGAGATGTGTTTGACCACCGACAGGTCATGGGTGATGAAGATATAGGTCAGCCCCTGCTGTTCCTGTAAGTCTTGCAGCAGATTCAGGATTTGCGCCTGGATGGACACATCCAGGGCGGACACTGGCTCGTCACAGACGATAAATTTGGGGTTGAGCGCCAGCGCCCGCGCCACGCCGATGCGCTGGCGGCGCCCGCCGTCCAGCTCGTGGGGATAGGCGAAGGCCAGCCGCTCGGCCAGGCCCACCGTCTCCATCAGCTCAGCCACCCGCTTGTCCCGTTCCTCCTTGGTCTTGCACACGCCGTACACCTTCAACGGCTCCGCGATCAGCTCGGACACGCACATGCGGGGATTGAGGGAGGAAAAGGGATCCTGAAAAATGATCTGCATATTCTTGCGCAGGTCTTTTCGCTGGTGCTTGGATACGCCGATGGTCTCCTTTCCCTCAAACAGAACGCTGCCGCTGGTAGCGTCCAGCAGGCCCAGAATTACCCGGCCCAGGGTGGATTTCCCGCAGCCTGACTCGCCCACCACGCCCAGGGTTTTGCCTTCTTCCAGATCAAAGGTGATCCCATCTACGGCGTGGAGCATGCCCCCTGGCGTCTTAAAATATTTCTTCAGGTCTCTGACCTGGAGCAATGTCTCAGCCATTGACGTTCTCTCCCTCCTCCTGTGCGTGTTTCGTACAGCGGTGGCACCGTACCAGATGTCCTGGAGACAGTTCGGTCGTCATTGGTTCTTGGGTGCGGCAGGTTTCGTCCGCATAGGGACAGCGGGGATGGAACTTGCACCCCTCGGGCAGGTTGGCCGGGTCGGGCATCAGCCCTGCAATGGGCTTGAGCCGGTGAGTTTTCTTGTCCAGGGAGGGCAGCGACCCAAACAGCCCCTTGGTATAGGGATGGGCCGTTTCCTTGAAGATGTTGCGCAGGTCGCCGTACTCCACAATCTCGCCGGCGTACATGATGGCCACCTTATCACAGGTTTCTGCCACTACGCCCAGATCGTGGGTAATGAGAATCATGGAGGTGCCGATCTGCTGCTTCAGGTCGTTCATCATATCCAGTACTTGCGCCTGGATCGTGACATCCAGGGCAGTGGTAGGCTCATCCGCAATGATGAGCTGGGGCGTGCAGGCCAGGGCGATGGCGATCACCACCCGCTGCTTCATGCCTCCGGAGAACTGGTGGGGGTAATCGCTCACCCGCTCGGGGGGGATGCCCACCTTTTGCAGCATATCCATGGCCCGCTTGAGGGCCTCTGTCCGGGAACAGTTGCCGTGGAGATGGATGACCTCGGCGATCTGATCCCCCACCCGGAGCACCGGGTTGAGGGCCGTCATGGGATCCTGAAAGATCATGGAGATCTCCCCGCCCCGTATTTTCCGCAGCTCGGCATTGGATTTTTTCAGAAGGTCCTCGCCGTTATACAGGATTTCCCCGGAGACCACTTTTCCCGGCGGGTCGGGGACCAATCCCATGACACCCAAGGCGGTGGTGGTCTTGCCCGCCCCCGTCTCTCCCACCAGGCCCAGGGTGTCGCCTTTTTCCAGAGAAAGGTCGATACCATTTACCGCTTTGACCACGCCCTCATCGGTGATATAGTGGATGGTCAGGTCCTTGATATCCAAAAAACTCATGTGCGCACCTCCTCAGCGTTTCAAGCGGGGATCCAGCGCATCGCGCAGGCCATCGCCAAACAGGTTGAAGCCAAAGAGCGTGACCATGATCGCAATCCCCGGGAAGGTGACGATGGGATAGAAATCCCGGAGATATTCCCGGCCCGCGCTCATGATGGAACCCCACTCCGGCGTAGGAGGGGTGACGCCCAGCCCGATGAAGGACAGAGATGAGATCTGCATGATGCAGGCGCCGATGCGCAGGGTAGACTCCACGATGATGGGAGATAGGGTGTTGGGCACGATATGCTTGAGGATGATGCGCAGGTCGGAGGCGCCGGTGGCACGGGCAGCCTCCACATACTCCTGGTCCTTAATGGTGAGTACTGTGGCCCGCATGATCCGCGCGTAGGACGGGATCGCTCCGATGGAGATGGCCAGGGCGGTCTGCCACACACCTCCGCCCAAAGAGGTGGAGATGGACACTGCCAGCAGGAACGCGGGAATGGCCATGATGATATCCATAGCCCGCATCACAACCGTCTCATATACGCCGCCGAAATAGGCGGCGGTGGCCCCCAGCAGGGAACCGGAAATCAGGGCAATGGCCACGGCCATCACCGCCACCAGCAGGGAGATCCGGCCGCCGTAGATGACGCGGCTCAGGATATCACGGCCGAAGTTGTCCGTTCCCAGCCAGTGCTGCGCACTGGGATACTGCATAGCGTTAATCGGGTCGATGGCGTCATAGGGATAGGGGGCCACAAAATCAGCGAAAATGGCCACCAATACCAGCAGGAGCACCACCACCATGGCGATCATAGCCAGCTTGTTCCGGCACAGCCGCAGCCATACGTCACGCCACTGACTGCGCTTCTTAGTACGGTGTGTGGCAGCCTTGGCCGCTTTTGTCTTGACCGCCGCCATTATGCCACCTCCTCTTCTTTCAGGTCAGGCTGCTCTGCCTTGTGGGGCTGCTTCTTTTTCCGGCTCCCATACTGGGCTTTGATTCGGGGATCCACAAAGCCGTAAATCAAGTCCACCAGCAGGTTCATCAGGGAGACAAACAGGGAGATGAACAGCACGCTGCCCTGGATGACCGGATAATCTTTATTATTGATGGCCGTCATCATCAGGGAACCCAGGCCGGGGATATTGAAGATGGCCTCCACCACCACAGAGCCAGCCATGATCATGCCGATCTGCATCCCCACCACAGTAATGACCGGAATAAGCGCGTTTTTCAGCGCGTGCTTCCAGATAACCTGCCTCTCACTCAATCCCTTGGCCCGGGCGGTACGGATATAGTCCTGCCGCACCACGTCCAGCATGGATGAGCGGGTAATGCGGGTCACTGTGGCTACCGGCGACAGCCCCAGAGTGAGCACCGGCATAACCATGCTCACCGCGCTCCCCGCAGCATAGGTGGCCGGGAACCACCCCAAATTATAGGACAAGCCTAATTGGAACATCATGGCCATCCAGAAACTCGGGATCGAGGCAAAGATCAACGACACGATGGTCACGATATAGTCCAAGATTGAATACTGCTTGGTGGCTGATATAATGCCAAATGGGATTCCAACCACCACGGTAAGAGCCACCCCCAGCATGCCCAGCAAAAGGGTCGTGGGAAACCGTTCCAGGATCTCATCACGCACTGCCCGGCGGGTCTGGTAGGATGTCCCCAGATCCAGCTCGGTGACGATCCCTTTGATGTAATTGACGAATTGGACCGCATAGGGCTGATCCAGCCCCAATTCCTTTTCCTTGGCGTCATACTGCTCCTGGGTATAGTTTCCTCCCAGCAGCGCCGCTACAGGATCGCCTGGTCCAAAGTAGTTGATGGTAAACACGATGAACATCACGCCCAGCAGGACGGGGATCATCAGCAGCATCCGGCGCAGGATAAATCGGATCAATCATCTCACCCCTCTATAGGTTTCCGGCCCGGGCCCGCTGTCCGCGGGACCTGGCCGTATGGGATCCGGCGCCTTCGGCTGTGGGCCAAAGGCGCCGGGTCCTTGTTTCTGGTGGCTTATGTCTCCAACTTATTTTCCGTCATCAGGCGAAGGTCACGAAGCGCAGGTTGGGCGCGGCGGGAGAGATCGTGGCGAAGTCGCTGATGTAATCGCGGTAGATGAAGCACTCGTACACGTCGCAGATGGGGATCTCGCGGTAGCTGTCGTACAGCCACTGCTGGGCGGCCTCATAGTTCTCCTGGCGGACGGCGGTGTCCACGGAGTTGCGCCCTGTCATCAGATAGCCGTCCATCTCCGGGTCGGTAATGCGGACAGTGGCGTTGGTGGAGGATGCCTTCACCGTGTCATATTGCTGGTCAGGATCTTGGGCGGAGGCGCCCATGGAGTTGATGACCAATTCCGTCTCGCCGGCCATGAACAGCGGTACAGCCGTGGGCAGGTCCGCGCTGGTGATGGTCACATTGATCCCGATAGCTCCCAGGTAAGCCTCCACCAGCTCGGCGATGTTATTGTTGGTGGAGGAGTTCACCACCACAAAGCGGAGATTCAGGTCGCCAGCCTTGACCCCGGCCTCGTCCAGCAGGGACTGGGCTTTTTCCATATCGTACTCATAACCGCCCACAGAGATCTTGTAGTCCACGCCGGTGGGCAGGGTAGAATCTGCTACCACACCCAGCACACCCATGGCCGAGGCGGTGATGGCCGCGGCGTCCAGGGCATGGGCGATGGCCTGGCGCACCCGGATATCCTCAAATGCCTCCACATACTCAGGCAGGCAGATGGTATAGGTGTCGTACACAGGCGCCAGCACAGGAACACTGTGCTCGATCCCGGTGTTGAGCGCCCGGTCCGCGTCAGACACGGACAGGTCAAAGGCCATGTCCAGGTCGCCGTTCTCATAATCCAGCATCATGGAGGACTGTTCCGCGTAATACCGGGTGGTAATGGTGCTGATCTCAGGCGTCTCGCCCCAGTAGTCGGCCTTGGCTGTATAGGTGGAGTGGGAGCCGGAGACGTTCTCCTTGCACTCATAGGGGCCGGTACCCACGGGCTTGTCCCAGAAATCTTCATCGGAGCAGGACTCCGCATAGGATTTGCACAGAACAGAGGCGTACCGGGTGGTCAGGTAGTTCAGGCCAGGCCCAAAGGGCTCGTCAGTCACCAGGGTCAGTGTCTGTCCCTCTGCGCTGCTCTTTTCAAAATTAAAGGCATCCACAAAAGTGGACCAGCGGGAATTCTCTGTAATCATGCGGTTGAGGGAGTACAGAGCGTCTTCGGCGGTCATCTTCTCTCCATTGGAGAAATATACGTCATCCCGGAACTGGATCACCAGGGTGCAGTCATCGGTGTAGTCCCAGCTCTCCGCAATGTCGCTGGTAATCTCTCCGGTGAAGGGGTCTTTTACTAAAATGGAATCATATACCAGCTGCATCCCCACTGAGTTGAAGGACACCGCAGGGTCAAAGGAATCGGCTGTGTCGGTCAAGCCAACCGTCAGCGTACCCTCCGCAGTCTTGCGGACGTAGGTTCCCTCTCCTCCGGAATCGCTGGTGCCGGGTGCGGCGCTCGTTCCGCCATTGGGCCCACTGCTCTCAGCTCCGTTTGGACTGCCGCAGCTAGCCAAAAGGCCCAGCAGCATAGTACCAGCCAACAGCGACGCCAGGAATCGTTTCTTTTTCATCATGCTCTTACCTCCAAATTCAGTTTTTCCCTCGATCAGGCCAAAACCCCTGTCTGATATTCAAAATATACTCCCCTTTCCGCCTCGTCAATATTTACGGCAAGCCACGACAAAACAGGATATGTTTTGTGAAAAATATGTATTGCATCCTCTTTTGCCAAACCTCTAGAACTATGCTATGATAAAAACATCCCAGTTCAAACACAGAAAGGCGGTGCAGCTTTGAAGCGTGTGCTTACAGCCCTGATCCTGGCTGTTTTGCTTGTCTCCCCTGCTTCTGCCACAGGTCCCGGCCAGTCTCAGACGATCCTGAAAGCCACTGACGATGATGGTTTTGTCTGCCAGTCCACCAGCCTGGGCAATTACGTGACGGACACCCTTCGTCTGGCTGCGGGCACCGACTTTGCCTTTCTCCCCTCGGGTCTGATGGGACTCAACCTTCCGGCTGGTACGGTGGACTGCTCCGCGCTGGAGCTGTCCCTGCCCCGGGACGAAGCCGTGTATACCGTCACCCTCACCGCTTCCCAGCTCCGCCAGATTCTGGAGCTGTCCTGCTCCCATTTGACGCTGGACAGGACCGAGCAACTAGATAAAAACACGTCGAGTTGGTCTGGTTTTCTTCAGCTGTCCGGCTTACGAGTGACCTATAATGTCCCCGCTCTGGTGGGGAACCGGGTGTATTCTGCGGTCGACCTGGAGGGTCGGAAGCTGAACCTTGACGACGGCGGCACAGTTTATACCGCCGCCGTCCCCGCATCCATGCTGGGAGACAGCTATGGCTACGGCAAATATATGTACGTTGAGGCGCTGTCCATCGGCACCCTGCGGCAGCTGGTAGGGCAACGCATTGCCGCCGAAGGGGTCAACCAAGTTGAGGACAGCCGCCGCATTACCCTCTACGGCGCTCGGGAAAACGAAATCATCGACTATTTCCCCCCTTTTTTGATCCTCTTCGTGGTGGTACTCTTTGCAGTCTTTGGCGGACATAAGTGGCGCCGCCGCGTTACCTTTGAGCGGTGAGAAAGGAGGGCCTTCCCCGATGTATATCATCCTGTCGATCCTGCTGGTGCTGGCCATCCTCTATATCGTCTGTGTCAACACCTTGGACAAGTGGCGCTTCCGGGCTGACCGTCAGTACCCCTATGTGCGTGAGCTGATGGATGAGTGGGAACAGGTCACGCGCCGCCTGCTGGACGCCGCTGGGGGGCAGGTCCCGGACGTCCACGTGGCCGGGCAGAAGCATCCCTGGGACGCCGTGGCCGCCGCTGACCAGCTGGGGGCCGCCTGCCAGGCCCTGGACCTGTCCTCCCCCCTCTGCGTTCCCCTCCTGGCCCGCCAGGCCGAGCTGGAGGAGGAGCTAGACGTCTTTCTGGAGGTCTACAACGGGCTGGCCCGCTCCTACAACAAGGCTCTGGGCCGCCCTGTGGTCCGGCAGTTGGCCCGGCTCCGGGGCTGGCAGCCGTGGCCGGCCCTGGACTTCTGCCCCGGGCGCTGATCGCGCACCGATACTCAACTGTGTAAAAATGCCCCGTGGCCGCTGTTAAAGCGGCCACGAGGCATTTCTCTATATAATCAGATCACTGTATATGATATGCCCATCACAGATCAAGCGCTGTGTAATACCCCATTCTCACTGCGTCGCCCACCTTTCCCGGCCGATAGCAGTCTCCGATCCAGTGGAACTCAGGCGCGGTGAAGCGCAGGGCCTCCACCTGGGTCTCGTCCGCCCGGTAGCCCACCGCCACCACCACGGAATCAGCTGGCACAAACACAGGCTGTCCCGCCTGGTCCACAGCCTCCAGGCCCTCCGGCGTGACGGCCGTTACCCTGGTGTTCAGCCGGAAGTCGATGAGGTGTTCCTTCTGCCAGTGGATCGCGTTCTTGTGCTGGGGGTTGGAGTCCACGGCATAGTCGCTCCGCATCTCCAACACCACCGGGCGCTTGCCCAGATCGGCCAGGTGGATCGCCAACTCGGTCCCCACCAGGCCGCCGCCGATGATGGCCACCCGCTGGCCCAGCGTCCCGATCACCTCATGGGCCTTGCCGCCCATGACCACGTGGGGCAGGTCCATCCCCGGCAGTTTGGGCACGATGGGCCGGGCGCCCACGGCGGCGATCAGCACGTCAGGGGCCAGCGCCTCCGCCAGGTCGGGGGTCACCCGGGCGCCCAGCCGCACCTGTACCCCCGCCCTGCCCACCTGCCGGATGAGATAGTGGAGATAGTCGTCCAGATATTTCTTGAAGGGCACATGCTTGGCATACCTGATCGCGCCGCCCAGGCTGTCTGACGCCTCGCACAGGGTGACGTCGTGCCCCCGTTTGGCCGCGGTGACTGCGGCCACCATGCCCGCCGGACCGCCGCCGGCGATGAGCACCTTCCTAGGCCTGGTCAGCGGCACGGGGATCTGGCCGCGCAGCTCATTGCCGATGACCGGGTCCACCGCGCAGCGCATGTTCCGGGTGACGAACATCCCCCCCTGGCAGTTGTAGCAACGCTGGCAGGGCCGGATGTCCTCCGGCCGGCCCTCCATCACCTTCTGGGGCAGATAAGGGTCGGCGATCAGCGCCCGGGCCATGCACACCAGGTCCGCCTGGCCGGAGGCGATGATCTGCTCCATCTTGTCCGGCTCGCTCAGCGAGCCCACCGTGGCCACCGGCGTGCTGACGTGCTTTTTGATCTCAGCGGCCAGGTACACGTTGCACCCGTGGGGCAGGAACATGGACGGGTGCATCACCGTGCCGCCGCTGGGGTGGCCGCCGCCGGTGGAGACGTGGATCAGGTCCACCTTCCCGTCCAGCACTTTGGCGATCTCTACCCCGTCGGCCAGGGTATAGCCTCCCTGCTCGTCCGCCAGCTCGGTCCCGCTCATGCGCACCTCGATGGGGAAGTCCGGGCCGCAGTGGGCGCGGATCCGCCCGATGACCTCCAGCATGAAGCGGCAGCGATTCTCAAAGCTCCCGCCGTACTCGTCCTCCCGGTGGTTGGTGAGAGGGGAGAGGAACTGGTGGATCAGCCAGCCGTGGCCGGCGTGGAGGGTCACCATCTGGAAACCGGCCAGCTTGGCCACCGCCGCGCCCTTGCCGTAGGCGTCGGCGATCTCATGGAGGAAGTCCACGCTCATGGGCTCCACGTCATAGCCCCCGGCGGCCCTGATGGCGCTGGGCCCGTGGGAGACGTGGTCGCTGGTGAACATGGGATTGGCCTTCCCGCCGCCGTGGTCGATCTCGATGGAGGCCACCGCCCCGTGGCGGCGGATCGCCTCGGCCAGCGGCACCAGGGCGGGCAGCACATCGGGGTCGGTGAGCAGCACCGCCTCCGGATGGGCCAGGCCCGTGCCGTGGACGATCACATCCCCCATGGTGACGATGCAGGCGCCCCCCTTGGCCCGGAGCTCATAGTAGGCGATATTCTCCAGACTGGGATGCCCACCAGGCCCCAGGGTGGCCAGAGAGGTGGGGGCGGAGGCCATGCGGTTGCGCAGGGTGAGCGGGCCCACTTTCAGCGGGCTGCATAGGTGCGGGTATCTCGGTTGGAACATCCTATCGTCTCCTTTCAAAAAAGGGCCCGGCCCCAGCCCGATAGATTCGGACCGGGGCCGGGCAATATAGAGGAGGAAGAAAAGGGATCAGCCCAGGTTGATGGCGGCAAAGGTGCCGTCATGGGTGGCGCCCCGCACGCGGAACGCCTTCTTGCAGTCGCCGATGACGGCGCAGTCCTCTGCCAGTCCCAGCAGGGCATCCACCTCCGCCGTCCGGGCACGGTAGCCCGCGGACAGGACGATGGCGTCCCCGGTGAGGGTGGAGCGCTTGCCCTCGGCGTCCTCCACATCGATGGCGCCGGGCTTGACGCCGACGCACTTGGTGGAGGTCAGACACTTGATGTGCAGCTTATCCAGCATCTGTCGGACAGCGGTGCCGTGGTGCATATTGGCCTCGGCGGCCATGGTGTCGTTCATCTCCACCACAGTCACCTCATGACCCAGGTCAGCCAGGTAGATGGCGGTCTCCGCGCCTACCAGGCCGCCGCCGATGCACACCACCTTGTGCCCCACCTGCTCGGGATGGAGATAGCAGTCATAGCCGGTGGTGACCGCCTCAGCCGTCAGGCCGGGGATGGGCGGGAAGATGGGAGCAGCGCCGATGGCGATGAGAAGAGCATCGGGCTTACCCTCCTTCACCATGTCGGGAGTGAGCCTGGTGTTGAGCTTGACCTCAATGGGCAGCTCACCCACCCGGGCCACCAACTTCTCTTTAAACAGGTGCAGGTCCCGCTTGAATTTCTGGTCCTTGTCCGTATAATTGAGCAGACCGCCCAGCCGCTCTCCCGCCTCGAACAGGGTGACGGTGTGGCCCCGCTCGGCGGCGGTGATGGCCGCAGTCATGCCGCCAGGGCCTCCCCCGGCGATCCAGACCGTCTTGGCTCTGGCCGCCTTGGGCTTCAGATCCTGGAAGAGCACCTCATGGCCGGAGAAGGGGTTCACGTCGCAGTGGAACTGATCGGTGGGATGCATCTCCGCCAGGCAGTTGGTGCACCGCAGGCACTGGTGGATCTCATTGAGCCGCCCGGCCCGCACTTTCCTGGGCCAGTAGGGATCGGCGATCAGCGCCCGGCACATGGCCACCGCGTCCGCCTTGCCTGATGCGAGGATTTCCTCAGCCATCTCCGGGGTGTTGATGCCGCCGATGGCGGTGACGGGGATCTTGACGCCGGACTTCTTCACCGCCTCGGCGTACTTGACGTTGCAGCCGTTGGGCAGATAGGTGTTGGGGTGGGTGATGATGGCCTGGGGCATCCGGTCCAGGCCGGCGGACACATGGACCATGTCGATTTTGTCCTCGATCATCTTGACAAAGGCCACGCACTCGTCCACGGTCAGGCCGTTCTCCTGCATCTCCTCGCCGCTGACGCGGTAGTCGATGAGAAAGTCCGGGCCGACGGCCTTGCGCACCGCCTCGATAACCATAATGGGGAACCGGGCCCGATTTTCCAGACTGCCGCCGAAGCGGTCGGTACGGTGGTTATAGGCCGGGGACAGGAACTGGCCCAGCAGCCAGCCATGGGCGCCGTGTAGGATGCACATATCCCATCCCGCCCGCTTGAGGACAGCGGCGGCCTTGGCGTAGCACTCCACCGTGTGGGCGATCATGTCCTCATCCATCTCCAGCACCGTGCAGCCGTCTGGCCGTACAAAGCCGTCCGGCCCCCAGGCGGGCCGCCCGTCCGGATTGCGGGCGGTATTGCCAGGGTGGTTGAGCTCAAAGCTGGCCACAGCGCCGTTTTTCTTGATGGCGTAGGCCAGCTCCGCCAGCAGGTTCACATTCTGGTCGATGAGCTTGATGTGACGGGGAATGCCCACGCCGTTGACCTCGTCCACCGGGGTGTCGCCCATGGTGACCATGGCACAGCCGCCCTTTGCCTTTTCCTCGAAAAATTTGATCATCTGCAGACTGGGAGATCCGTCCCAGTTCGCGTAGCAAAGCATATGAGGGGATGAGAAGATTCGGTTGCGAAAAATCACATTTTTTACCCGCAGGGGCTGGAATAAATGGGGATATTGGTTCATAGTTTCTCCTTTTTCTCCGTGAAAATCAGCAGGGCCAGGCGATGGAGGACCACACCACAAAGAACAGGGCCAGGAAGGTGGTAATGAGCACAGTGCCGAAGAAGTGATACTTCCAGCCGGTCTTGACGGAGATACCGAAATAAGTGCAGTAGTTGTAGCAGCCGGCGGTCCAGGGCATGGACTCCACCGTGCAGGCGGTGGCGGACACAATACGGTGCAGGGCACCCAGGTTGATTCCGGGGATGGCGATGAACTGCGCGCTCATGGTATTCAGGAACAGCTGCATGCCTGCAATGCCGTCGGCGGTGATGAAGCAGATGATGGCCAGCACAATAAGCGCCAGCAGATAGGGGCTGGTCTGGAGATTCATGGCCCAGTTGATACCCACCTCATACCAGGACATGCTGGAGATCAGAGTGCCCATGCCTCCGATAAAGCCGGTGACGATAATCATGGGGAACGCACGCTCCATGGACAGATAGAGCTCTTCCATCTTGTTGCGGCTCTTAATGGTGGCCTGCCAATACTTCCGGCAGACGATGAGCAGGAAGAAAATGGTGACGATCTGAGGGATAATGGCGGAAGGAGTGGAGGCGATCTTAAACACCTGGTTGAGCAGGATAGAGCCGCCGATCATGATGACCAGAGGAATCAGGGAAATGACGATATTGGGCATCTCATCGTCGGGACGCTCCTCCGGGGTCTTGTAGAAGTCGATCTCGGGAGTGACCTCAAAGCCGTTGCCCCTCTTGCGCTCATGGCGGACAAAGCCCTCACAGATCAAGAAGCACAGTACCTCGGCCACAGCCACGCCCACAATGGACATGACAGGCTCCTGATAGATGTTGGTGCCTAGGTACTCGGCGGGCATCAGGTTGGGCAGGCCGGGAATGCCCACCAGGGAAAATTGGACAATCTGGACCTGGCTGACGTAGGCCAGCAGGGCCACACCCCGGGGAATGTTGGACACCCGGCAGACCGCCAAGGCGATGGGCAACACGATCCACGTGTGCCCCAGAGCGCCGGAAGCACACACCAGGAAGGACACGATCATAATGACCAGCGCACCCCGCTGGCGGCCTACCAGATTCATCACAGTCTCCGCGATGCGGTTGGCGCAGCCTGTGGCGGCCAAGGCGCAGCCCACGGCGGCGCCGGACAGGGTGGTGAACAGGTAAGACTGAATAACCGTCACAGTACCGCCCAGGAAGGTGGTGAACAGGCTAGTGGTCCACTCCGCATTGATGCCGAAGGCAAACACGAGGACCGCCAGCAGCACAGCATAAATCCGGGGGACCTTTGTGAAGCACAGTGCGATGAAGATGGCCAGACCGATGACGAAAATGATCAGCGAGCCTGCCGTACTTGTCAGAAATTCCATAAATACTCTCCCTTCAATATTTTGGTTGTTGCCTTTTGGCCTGTCTCTGCGTGGATCACCTCTCTTATGCTGCGAAGTTTTGTTTAAACAGCTTAATTTGATGATAAAGAAAGGGCCGTTTTTTGTATATGGAGTGTGGCCGCAGATTTGGAACATAATTTGACATCATTCGGCTTTGTGTGTACAATATTAAACACACGGCAAAATATGCTGCTCAAAACTGTGCAAAAAAGCGATTCTCTAGGAGCTAGGAAGTGATTGGACATGAAATCGAGTCTGATTTGGGATTGTACAGGAGAAAAACCGCCTATTGGCGCGGTCCTTCGCAATAAGGCCCCCTATATCCGACACTTGGAAGAGCAGGCTGGCCTTAACGCCGGCCTGCGGCAACTTGGGATTGAGCGGCCGGAATTGGTCTTTCTGGCCGCCGACGTTCTCCGCCCGGATTACAGCGCCCTGGTACGCACCATAAAGCTCCGCTCCCCTGACAGCTTTCTCATCACCTTGGAGGCCGTGGATTCATCTGGCGCTTCCCGCCGCGCGCGCTCAGCGGGGGCCGATCTTACCCTTCCCTCCCTGTTCACGGAAAAAGAGCTTCTGGACGGTATTTTCCTGGCTGAGCTGAAGCAGACAAGTCCAGCTCCTGCGGAGCTGGACGGACGGGAGCTTGCCATTCCCTCCCCCGCGGAATTTCTTCAGGAACTGCAGCAGTCGCTGCATAAACTGCCGGAGCAGGTCTGGGAGCGCCACTGGAAGCTGCTGGAGCAGCATCTGGATATAGACGCCAATGCGGTAGGCTGGCATTTGGTCGGCCTGACTACTGTTATAGAGGATCAATTTAGAAGCCAGGACGGCTCTCCCCCCGCTGTAGACCAGGCCCGAGGAGAATGTCTGCGCGCCCTGGCCGGAGGCCCGCCCGGCCCCCTTTGGCATGCCGCCTATGAAAAGCTGTGCTCCGCCTATGTCTCCCACCTGCAGTCCGGCGGGGATGCCGCCAGCCAGCAGATCGTACGCATCCGCCAGTACATCGACGAGCACATCGAAGAGGAGCTATCCCTTAAGCGGGTGGCCCAGGCATTTTATCTGAGCACCTCCTACCTCAGCCGCCTGTTCAAGAACAAGGCCGGCATGAACTTCAGCGAGTATATTTCCATGCGGAAGATCGAGCGGGCCAAGGCCCTGCTGACAGAAACCGATCTGTCTGTGGCGGAGATCTCCCGGCAGCTCAACTATCCGGAACAAAACTCCTTTTCCCGCTTTTTCAAAAGCAAAGTGGGCATCCCGCCCCAAACCTATCGGTCCTTGAATACACGAGGCGCCCTGGATAGGCGCTCCACCGGCCCCGAACCGGTGTTGGAGGACTTCGAGATCACGGACTTCGGTCCCTGCGCCTTTACATCAGAGGATCTGTCCTTTGCCTACTCATTCCACAGGCGTCAGTAAACAAAACTTCACCGTAAAAATGGCCGTCCCGGCAAAAGCCGGGGCGGCCCTCTTATCTTTCCACGATTTAATAATATTCAATATTTCTCCCGGCGAAGTAACCCCCATGGATACACTCCCGCAGGGAGACGGACCGACTGCACCCCCCTATTGCGGTCACTGTGGGCGCAGCCCCCGAAAACTGTTCCACCGCCTCCCGGTCGCCCTGCCTGCCATTGGCCAGGATAATGGTATCCGCCTCCAGCCGTTGTTTCTTTCCGGCCTCCGTTTCCAGCCATATCCCGCCAGGCAGCAGCTGGATCACCTGAACGCCGGGGCGCAGCTCTACTCCCTGCGCCATCAGCTTATCCATCAACGCGATCCGGGGCAGGCGGCTGTAATGGGGCATGGCAGCTGCACCCTTATCCACGATCACCACGTCCCGGCCGCTCTCCGCCAGGAAAAGCGCTGCCTCACATCCGGACACTCCCGCGCCTACCACAATGACACGTCGGCCTATCTGGTGTATTTTTTCATAGATCTCTGACACCTCCAGCGCCCCCGATGTCTCCCACCCCGGCAGCTCATCCCCGCAGGGCCGGGAGCCCATGGCCACAATTACCGCTTGAGGGGACAGCGCGGCCAGCTTTTCCGGTGTGGCCGTCACCCCTAGATAAAGGCGGATATTGTTCTGGCCGCGTACAGCCCGGTCTAGGTAGCCGATATACGCAGCAGTGTCTGCCTGCCATGCGGGCGTCAGGGTGCGGCGGATGAGACCGCCCAATTCCATCCGCTTTTCGAACAAGGTAACCGTGTGTCCGCTGGAAGCGGCGGACAGCGCCGCGGACATGCCCGCCGGGCCGCCCCCCACGACCACGATATTCAGGGATGGCTTCGGCTGGCTGGTCTGCCTATGCAGGCGAAATTCCCTGCCCGACGTTGGATTGACCGTACAGCAGACGCTGCGGGAGCGGGACATCTCGTTTAGGCAGGTCAGACAACGCAGGCATGGCCGAATCTCATCCTCCCGCTGATGCTTCGCCTTATAGGGCAAAAAGGGGTCCGCAATCAAGGCCCGCCCTAAGGCCACGGCATCTGCGCTTCCCCGCTCCAAGATAGTTTCCGCCTCTTCCGGCGACAAAATTCCCCCGACCGCCACCACCGGCAGATCGGTCGCCGCTTTGATCGCGGCGGCGTAGTGGGTAATGAGCAGATGGGGCTGATAGGGGGTAGAGTGGATAATGGTGGAGGCCCGGGAGTCCGTGTTGACAGAGGCCGTGACATGGACCAAATCCACATAGGACCGGGCCATTTGGACAAACTCAATGGTATTGGCCAGGGTGTCTCCACCTTTGATATGCTCCGCGGCGCTGACGGACAACTGGATGAGTGTATCCTCCCCTACGGTCTCCCGTACCCGCGCCAACACCTCCAGCGGGAATCGGCAGCGGTTGCGCAGGGTCCCGCCGTACTGGTCCTTCCGGGTGTTTGTCCGAGGCGAAAGAAACTGGTGAAGCAACCAGCCGTGTCCAGCCTGAATGGTGATGACGTCTACCCCGGCCAGCTTGGCCATGGCCGCAGCCTGGGCATAGCTGTCCAGTGTGTAAGCCATGAGCTCGCCGTACATGCCTTTAATAGGCTGCCCATCCTTCCGCAGATAGTCCACAGGGCCGATGGGGCTTGGCCCTGTAATATATTGAGGGTGGGCCATGCTCCCGGCATGGTTGAGCTCCACCGAAACCATTGCGCCGTACTCATGGACTGCTCCCACCAGCTCGCACAGGGAGGGCAGGGTCCCTGGGTCGTCCAGTACAGGATGGCGATATGTTGCAGCGGCATAACGGCCGTCTACAGGGGTATCCCCCGCCGTCACCAGGGCGGCCCCTCCCCGGGCCTTTTCTGCAAAATACTCTATGGCATAGTCGGTATAGTACCCCATTCCATCCAGGTAACTGGTTTGGACTGGGGCGGAAAATATCCGGTTGCGAAAGCGCACATGCCTGATCTGAAGCGGCTGAAAGAGTCTGGGATACCTCACATGATCCACCTCCTGCCTCAAAGATACCACACCATTTTCGTTTTGTCATGGCCAACTGGAAAGAACGTCAAAAGCTGTATAAAGTCTGATAATATCTGAGAAATCTGTTCCAGAAAGTCCGCTGAGCCCTTTTCCCTCATTCCCCTCTATCTCTCCTATAGGATTCCCTCTTCAGTGAATTTCAAAAACCGCCGGGACGCTCCCAAGCGCGTTCCCGGCGGTTTCTCTTCGCTGTTTTTATTTCATGGCTGGAGCTGGAACTCCTCTATACCTGCGGCATAAGAAGCCACAGCGCTGCCTGTGAGCGCCCGCTCCAGCTTGTCCCGGCCGGAAAACACCAGGTTCCCGCTGGATGCCATTGGGAGCAGCAGCCCAGATGGGTCCATCACTGTGGCCGGGTTCTCGATGAGGATGAGCAACGGGTTTTTGACCTCCTGGGCATGGTCGGCGATACCCGCCATAAAGGGGAGGGCCAGCAGGCTGTCTCCGATGTACTCATACAGGCCCACTCCCTCAGGCAGAACGCTGCCGTCCGCCGTCCAAAGTGGCATCTGAGCGGACAGAAATTCCTGCATCTCTTGGGAAACGCTCTCCAGCTCCACCGCCCGCAGTTTCCCTGGGTCACCGAAGCGGGCCACCCAGGCCGGGTCAGTGAGCACCAAGCAGCTATATTCTCCCAACTCCTCCGGAGAAATGACGATCTGGCTGTCCACGATGAGAGAGATAAGGATCTCATTCTCCATCTGTTTCAGCAGTTCGCCTCCAGACTGAGCTAGGTTCGGGTCGTCGCACACGGTGTCAATGTCGGAAAAAACCAACCGGATCATCCCAGATAAGTCGTATTCCCCGTCGGATGCCCCGGCCAACCGGCCCGGACCACCTGAGGCAAACAGGGCGGCCAAGCCGACAACCAGCACGGCGCATCCTGCGATCAGGATTTTCCATCCACGCTTCATATCGTCTGTACCCCCTATCGAATCTCCAAATGATTTGTCTCCACCGCCTCGCTCCCATCCGGAGCGGCGGGCATGGGCACAGTAGGCAGCACAATGGTCATCTTGGTGCCCACGTTCTGCCGGGACACCACGTCGAACCAGCCGCCGTGGCGCTCCACAATCCATTTGGCGATGGACAGGCCCAGACCCGATCCCCCGGTCTGCCGGGTGCGGGACTCGTCCGCCCGGAAGAACCGGTCGAAGATATGGGGAAGGGCCTCCGGCGAGATGCCAATGCCCTCGTCGGTGACGGACAGATGGGCCATGCCCTCCTTCTCCTCCACTGTCATGGTGATAGCCCCGCCGTTAGGGGTGTACTTGATGGCGTTGTCCACTAAAATCCGGATAGCCTGCTTGGTCAGGCCCAAGTCGCAGTTGACGAATACCGGCCCCTCCCAGTGGGCCTCCATGGGGTGGGTCTGATCGATAACCTGACTGTCCCGCATCACCTGTCCGGCCACCGCCGTCAGATCAAATACCTCCGGCTCCACCACCAGAGAGTCGTTGTCTCCCCGGGCCAGAAACAGCAGCTGTTCCACCAGCTCTTTCATGGACTGGGCCTCCTGGGTAATGGCGTCAATGGACTCCTGCATGGCCTCCGGATCGTCCTTACCCCAGCGGTTCAATAGGTTGGCGTACCCCTGGATCACCGAGATGGGGGTGCGCAGCTCATGGGATGCGTCGGACACGAAGCGCATCTGGGCCCGGTAGGACTGGTCAATGCGGTCCAGCATGGCGTTGATGGCCTGGGCCAGATTTTTCAGCTCCTTCTGGGTACCGTCCACCGGCAGACGGGCATCCAGGTGGGCGTCGTCGATTTCCCCCAGCCGGGCGGCCAGTTTTTGCAGCTCCTCGGGACTCATATTGGGCACGTTGCCCAGCCGGCTGGCCGCGGCGGCCAGGTCCTGGATGGGCCGGAGCACTTTACGGATCGTCCCCGCGTTCTTAAAGAGGTTGGAGATCAGGGAGATCACCTGGCAGATCAACAGTACCTGGACGGCAAAGGTGATTACCCGCACCTGGGTGTCCAGGTCCAGGGAAATCGCATAGGGCTGTCCATCTTTGATCAGCTCCACGGTGTAGGTGGGTCTGCCTTCTCCCCAGCGCAGGTTGAACAGCAAGGTGCCCCCGCCGCCAGACAGAGAGCGCAGCCCTTCCCGGGTGTTGTCCGGCAGGGGCAGCCAGCTCCAGTCCCAGCCCTGGATGTCCCGGTCCAGGGCTGTGACGGTATAGTCCCCGGCCTGCATCCATTCAGTAGCCTCCGCTGATGGTACTCCCCGCTGGTCTACCAGGGCGGCCACGTCGGCGCACCGCCCCTCTGCCCATACCACTACCCCACCCAGACACAGCACGGTCAGCAACAGGTCCATACAGAAATAGATACCCGCCAACCGCACCAACAGCCGGGCATTCAGCCGGGCCACCAGGGAGGAATGTTGATTTTGTTGTTTCTGCTGTTCCACGGTCCTCGCCCCTGTCTCAAGCCGCCAGAAAGGCTTATCCTTTCAGCCGACACTGCTGTTTTTCTATGTGATTGCGTCGATGATATCCAGCAGCAGTTCCAGCGCCTCTCCCACCAGGTCTCCCCAGTCCAGCCGGTACCGCTCGTCCTCCTGCCTCTCCCACCAATGTTCCCGCCGCCGCTCGTCCCGGAGGGCGTTTCTCTCCGGGCCCTCCCAGTTGGGGGCCTTCCACCACTCCATGGCTCCGCCCCCTTGCCTCACAGGCTGTCCACCACCTGGGCCAGCGTATCCAGAAAGGATTCTTCGCCCACTGTATTGAGCTTGAAGAACATCGCCTGGCTCCCGCCGGCGGTGATGGCGGTCAGATGAAGCCGGTCTCCATCTCCCACCAGGGTCAGGCTCATGGCCACCCGATTGCCGCCAAACCAGCTGTACCGCTCATACATTCGCACCGCGCAGTACACGTTTCCTATTCTGAAATCGCTGCCGTCCTCGTAGGTGGCGGAGATGTTGCTGTCCAGTACTCCACTGTGAAGCCGGTCCAACACTTGACTAAAGTTTCCCGTCAAATTCCGTTCCAACATGGCCATGTCCGCTTCCTCCTTTTCCTGTGCTGTCAGCCAGCCAGGCCAGCACCGGCTCCAGGTACTTCTCGTCCACAAAGTCCGCCCCTTCCCGGAACACCTGGTGCATATATGCCTCTTTCTCATCCTTAGGCGGTTCTTTTGTCACCTTCTTGGTCATCATCCACATCATGGGCCGGTAGATGCCGGGGAGCTTCTCCGGGGAATATCCGCCCCGCAGATAGAACAAAGGCGTATTCCCCAGGCGCTCCCCGATGCCCGCGTCCCGGGCCATTTCCTCCGGGGACATGCCCACGGCACACACGCCCCGGACGTTCCATTTTCTCCGGGCGCGGGCCAGGTCCTTCACGCCTCCGGCAAACAGCCAGCCCAGATATAACACCCTTGTACCCCGGACGGGAGGTATGCCTCCCCGCAGGTCATGGACGGGCAGGCCGGTGCGCTCACCCAGCATCTGGGCATACCGTCGGGTGAAGCCGGTGGCAGAGGTATACACAATGGCGTTGACCTTCATACAATCAGTCCTCCCGGATGACATAGCCAACGCCCCGGACGGTGTGGATAAGCTTGATGTGGAACCGCTCATCGATCTTGGAGCGCAGGAAACGGATATACACGTCCACCGTGTTGGTCTCCCCCACGAAATCAAAGCCCCACACGTTGTCCAGCAGCACCTCCCGGGTGACCACCTTCTCCTTGTTTTCCAGCAGGTAGCGCAGCAGGTCGAACTCCCGTCGGGTCAGCTCCACCTCTTGGCCGTTCACCGACACCTCGTGGCGGTCCACATCCATGGTCAACGGTCCGGCCATGAGCTTGCCCACCTGACCGGGCACCTCAGCGGCCCCCTCGGCCTTGTTTCGCAGGGCGGCCCGGATACGGGCCAGCAACTCCTCAATGGCGAAGGGCTTGGTGATATAGTCATCCGCCCCCGCGTCCAGCCCGGCCACCTTATCCATCACCGTGTCCCGGGCGGTGAGCATGATGACGGGTACCAAGCTTTCCCGCCGCAGGCGGCGGAGCACTTCCATGCCGTTGAGGGCGGGCAGCATGATGTCCAACAGGATCAGATCGTAATCTCCCGTTTGAGCCATGTCCAGCCCTGTGCGGCCGTCGGCGGCCTTGTCCACCTGGTAACCCTCGTACTTCAGCTCCAGCTCCACCATACGGGCCAGCTTCTCCTCGTCCTCCACCAACAGAATTTTGTCCGTCATGTCGTCTCCCTCTTCTTTCACTTCTTTTGGCGTTTGTTCTTCCGGTCGCGCCGGAATTGGCCCACTGCGTCGCTGACCACATCGCCGATCTGGTCCATAACTTGGTTGACCTTGTCGCCCCACCCCTCAGTACCCTTGCCGCTGATGTGGATGGTATATCCGAAGCACAACCCCAGCAGGGCCAGGCCAAACACCGCATAGGGAGCCACCAGGCAAAGAATGAGCGCCACAATCAAAGGGATCATGCAGGTCATCCTGCCTCCCTTCCAGATCTCCAGCGAAATGGCCAGGCAGTGGGTCAGCAGGCTTTTCAAGGCCCGGCGTACTTCTCGCCAGTTCACCGCTCTGCGGCCCACCGGGCCATCCGGCTCGGGCCCTGCGCCCCGGGTGGAGTAGTCCCCCCCTGTGGGGCCAGTCTTGCCCTGCTGTTCCAGCAGGATCACCGCGTCCAGCACGTTTCCCCCTGCCGCCTCCAGCGCCGCCTTGGCCTCCTCGTAAGAGGCGCCAGTACAGCTGCGCACCTTTTCCACCTGCTCCAGCGTGATGTCCATAGGACGCACACCCCCAAGCTTTCATTTCTAAGCTGAGTATAGTCCCTTTCCGCAGCTATTGGAATTTAGCCTTCCTTAAAATTTCATTAAAAGGTGCGTGGTTTCCCCTCCTCATTGTACCAGAAAATCCGCCTCTGTACAGGCTTCCTTTTTCTTTGGCGTACTGCCCTGGCCCGCCTCCTCCGTGTGGTCGATCAGGCACATGCAGTTCAAGGATCGCCCGGTTCTATGGTCCTTGGCCAGCTTAGCTGTGTCTGTGGGAAAAATCTCCTGTTCCAAGGGCTCCAGCGTTGTTCTCAGCAAATGTCACAAATTTGGAGGACAAACTTTGTGGAGGGAAAAAGCGCTCCTTCTTCACCGTATCCCTTGACTTTTGTGGGCAATCTGCTAAACTAAGAATAGTAGTTAGCTGGCAAACTTTGTTTGCGGCGCTGAACGTCCACAAAATTTTCTGCGAAAGGAAGTTTTACCATGGCTCAGTACAAGATCCAGCGCGCCAAGGGCGTGGAAGGCTCTACCATCTACACCTATACCGCTCCCGGCCACAACGAGTGTGTCCCCACCCGTCTGCATGATCCCGCCGACGTGGACGGCGGCAAGATGATTCAGGGCATCACTTACTTCATTCCCGGCGGCGGCTGCGATTACGGCGCCAACCCCTTGGAGTCCATTTATTACATTCTGGAGGGCGAGATGACCCTCAAGACCGAGGACGGCGAGACCGTGCTCCACGCTGGAGATTCTTTCCACTGCTGCGGCGGATGCCCCAAGTCCGTCACCAACACCGGCACCACTGTGTGCAAGATGCTGGTCACCCTGCTCCCGCCCCAGGCTTAACCTTCGTGAAGCCCGGGTGAGCTGGAGCCGCTTTCCGTCAGAGGCTTGGCCGCTGGCCGGAGTGCGGTAAGCACGGAGGACCCGTTTTCACATGTTTTGAAATCATTTGTAAAAGGAGTAATGAGTTATGCCTAAGGTTTTTGCTGGCAATTATGCCGACATTTTTGACATCAAGGGCAAGAAGGCCGTCGTCGTCGGCGGTGCCGGCGGTTTCGGCAAGGAGATCGCCAAGGCGTTTGCCCAGCGCGGCGTGGACGTGCTGATCTCCTCCCGCCGGGAGGATGCTCTGAAGGCCGCCTGCGAGGACATCAAGGCCGGCGCCGCTGCCGGCGTGAAGGTCACCTATTTTGCGGGCGATGCGGGCGATGAGGAGACCGTCAAGAAGATGGTGGAGTACACCGTCAGCCCCGAGGGCCTGGGCGGCGTGGACATCTTGGTCAACTCTCAGGGCTACAACAAGAAGATGTGGTCTTGGGAGATCGACACCAAGGTGTGGAACGGTATGCTGAACACCAACATCACCTCCCTGATGTTCACCTGCAAGTACTTCGGCAACTGGATGAAGGAGCACAACACCGAGGATGGCGTTGTGGCCGATCCCTCTACCTTTGAGGCTGGCAAGGCCACTCCCTGCGCCGGCTACGGCAAGATCATCAACATCGGCTCCGTCCGCGGCATCCGCGCCGTGGCCAACGGCGGCAACGGCAACGTCCCCTACAACACCACCAAGGGCGCTGTGGAGATGCTGACCAAGGCTTTCGCCGCAGACCTGCGTCCTAACATCCAGGTCAACCTGGTTGGCCCCACCATCACCTACACCCCGATGATGGTTGGCCTGCTGCCCCCCGATGAGACTGTTCGTAACAACATCGCTGCCAATGAGCCCGCCATGCGTATCGGCTACGAGTCTGATATCGTGGGCACTGTCATGTACCTGGCTTCTCCCGCTTCCGACTTCGTCACCGCCAACTCCATCTATCCCGATGGCGGTCTGGTGGCTACGTCCTGATTTCTCCGTCGAAGCAGGCCAGCTTATCCAAAAAAGACCTTCCGCTAAGCGGGAGGTCTTTTTTTATTCCCGGGCCTCCCAGCTTCTCCGGCCTGCACAGCCGAAAGGACGGTAACCATCAAAGATCTGGTTTTCTGCTGCATCCCGGAAGCTCCGCTCCAGGGGGTTACGCCCTGTGTCCATGCCCTCCCTCTGAGCAAAAAACCTTTTCGTGTTTAGTCCCGTAGGCAGCAGCCTTCCACTGTATAAAATGACCGAACCGGCCGCCTTGACAATGTAAAAATCACCTCTTTCACCAGATTTTCTCCCTTTACACAGACTTTACAAAGTATACAATGCGGACTTTACATTTCTTTTGTACACTCAAATCGTCCCCCAGAGAACGGGGCATCCTAATGTTCGAGAATATGATCATGAAATGGAGAGAATCGAAAATGAAAAAGCTCATCGCATTATTGATGGCGTCGGTCTTGGCGCTGTCCTTAGCCGCTTGCAGCAACAGCGGGAACAACAACAGCCAAGCCCCTGAGAACAACAGCCAGACACCTGCCAGCCAGCCCGCGGACAACAGCACCGCCCCCAGCCAATCCGCTGACCAAGAGATTTCTGGCACCGTGAACACCAACGGCTCCACCTCTATGGATGAGGTCATGGGCTTCCTGAAGGAGGCTTTTGAGGAGCTACACGACGGCGTGACCATCCAGTACACCGGCTCTGGCTCCGGCGCCGGCATCACTGGTGCCCAGGAAGGTACCTGCGACATCGGCCTCGCCTCTCGTGATCTGAAGGATAGCGAGACTGGCGTCAAGCAAGTCACCGTGGCTAAGGACGGTATCGCCATCATCGTCAATCCCGCCAACCCCGTGGCCGACCTGAGCATCGAGCAGATCGCCGCCTTGGCTACCGGCGAGATCACCAACTGGTCCGAGGTGGGCGGCAACGACGCCCAGGTGGTGTTTATGGGCCGTGAGGCCGGTTCCGGCACCCGGGACGGCTTCGAGTCTATCACTGGCACTGAGGACCTGTGCAAGTACCAAAATGAGTACACCTCCACTGGCGAAGTGGTGGCCGGTGTGGCTGCCAACCCCAATGCCATCGGCTATGCCTCCCTGTCCGCTGTCACCGGCGATGACACTGTGAAGGTCCTCACCGTGGGCGGTGTGGCTCCCTCCGAGGAGACCGTCCTGGACGGCACCTACACCATTCAGCGCAACTTCAACTTCATCGTGAGCGACAGCAAGGAGCTCTCCCCCGCCGCCCAAGCCTTTATCGACTGGGCCACCTCTGCCGACGCCTCCCAGCTGATCAAAGACGCCGGCGCCGTGCCCCTTGTGTAATGCGCCCATAAGCGTTCATCGCTCCAGTGCCCCCTCGGGTCCGAGGGGGCACTGGGCATGAGCATATGACTTTTAGGAAAGGCCGGTATCTGCCATGAAACAAAAGCTCCGACCGTTGGAGACTGCCATGAACGTGGTGTTCCTCATCTGCGGCTTCATCGCCATCGCGTTCGTCCTCTTCATCAGCATCTACCTGATCGTCTCCGGCATTCCCGCCATCCGTGAGATCGGCTTGGTGGACTTTCTGTTTGGCACCGAGTGGGCCTCCACCGCTTCGGAGCCCAAGTTTGGTATCCTCCCCTTCATCCTCACTTCCGTCTACGGCACCTGCGGCGCCATCCTCATCGGCGTGCCTATCGGCTTTATGACTGCGGTGTTCCTATCCAAAGTAGCCTCCCCCCGGCTGGTGTCCATCGTCCGCCCGGCGGTGGACCTGCTGGCGGGCATCCCTTCGGTGGTGTACGGCCTGATCGGCATGATGGTGCTGGTGCCTGCAGTACGGGTGGCCTTCAACTTGCCCGACGGCGCCAGTCTGTTCTGCGCTATCATCGTGCTGGCCGTCATGATCCTCCCCTCCATCATCTCGGTCTCCGAGACCGCCCTGAACGCGGTGCCCAAGGAGTATGAGGAGGCCAGCCTGGCCCTGGGCGCCACCCACATCGAGACGGTGTTTCGGGTGTCCGTCCCAGCGGCATCCAGCGGCATCGCCGCGGCAGTGGTGCTGGGCATCGGCCGGGCCATCGGCGAGGCCATGGCCATCATCATGGTGGCGGGCAACGTGGCTAATATGCCTGGACTGTTCGAATCTGTCCGCTTCCTGACCACCGCCGTGGCCAGCGAGATGGCCTATTCCTCCGGCCTGCAGCGCCAGGCCCTATTCTCCATCGCCCTGGTGCTGTTTATCTTCATCATGCTCATCAATATTGCGCTCAATACGCTTCTCAAACGGAAGAAGGGGTGATATAATATGGTAGAAATGAAGCCCCTTTCCGGCAGGCGCAAGGCCTATGACCGGATCCTGCGGATCCTCCTGTACTTCTGCGCGCTGTTGGTGTGCGCCCTACTGGTGTTCATCATCGGTTACGTCTTTGTGCGGGGCCTGCCCCATGTGAGTTGGTCCTTCCTGACTACCGAAACCAGCTATATCAAGGACACCATCGGCATTTTGCCTCACATCACCAACACCGTCTACCTGGTGGTAGGCACCCTGCTCATCACCCTGCCCCTGGGGGTGGGGGCGGCGGTATACCTTACTGAGTACGCCAAGAACAAGAAGCTGGTGGCCGCCATCGAATTCGCCACCGAGACCCTCACCGGCATCCCCTCCATCATCTTCGGCCTGGTGGGCA
>ERZ1106929.222-NODE-222-length-68265-cov-18.356942_pt1 | contig 68265 bp, 52 predicted proteins | sample MGYA00403662_ERZ1106929 | MGnify/ENA primary metagenome ERZ1106929 (study PRJEB35170, sample SAMEA104062442) | human gut metagenome | biome: human gut; feature: human-associated habitat; material: faeces | place: Denmark | collected 2013-02-20 ... | reverse complement strand
TTTTGGCATATTCATGCCAAAACACCTCGCGGGACAGTGGCGTGTGAACAGTAACTTCCATACAATTTATAAAATAAAAAGAATATAAAATGCCTTGAAAATAAGAGTAAGTAATGCTAACATAAGTATAAAGCATATTTCTCTTATATTTCAAGGCATTTTTGCCGTCTGATTATTCTAATCTCAATTCAGAAATCCATGCTTTTAATTCCAGTTAATTATGAAAAGCAGGAGCTGAGAAGTGATAAGAATAGCACAAAATGTTCTTTGGCTCCTGCGGAAAACAGGAGGTATTGCCAATGGCAAAAAGAAAGAACAAAAAAATTATTGTGAAAAGAAACCGATTGAAAGGCAACACAGCAACTGCAAACCGTAAGTACAAAGATACAGTCTTCCGTATGCTGTTTTCAGACAGAAAGAATCTGTTGTCGCTGTATAATGCAATCAATGAAACTTCTTATACAGATGCTGCTCAATTAGAGATTGTGACACTTGAGAACGCAATCTATATGGGAATGAAGAATGATCTGGCGTTTATTATAAATACGAATCTGTTTCTGTATGAACATCAGTCTACGTATAACCCGAACATGCCTTTGAGAGACTTATTCTACATTTCCAGCGAATATCAGAAAATGGTGGATTGGAAGTCCTTGTATACCTCAACAAGACTGAGAATACCCACACCGAATTTTATCGTATTTTATAATGGAACAGAGAAAAAAGAAGATAGGTGGGTAGATTATCTGTCAGAATCGTATGAAAATATGTCAGGAGAACCAAATCTTGAACTAAAGGTCATCACATTAAATATCAATGTAGGGCATAATAAAAAACTAATGGAAGAATGCCGGACGCTAAGAGAATATGCTCAGTATGTTGATAAAGTACGCAGATATTCTAATGAAATGGAACTGAATACGGCAGTAGAACGTGCAGTGAGCGAAAGCATTCAGGAGGGAATTCTCAAAGAATTTCTGCAAAAGAATCGAGCGGAGGTAGTTGCTATGAGTATATTTGAATACAATGAGGAAGAGGAAAAAAGGAAACTTCGGAAAGCTGAGTATGAAGCTGGAAAAAATGATGGGATAAAGATTGGGCGAGAAGAGGAAAAACGTAAAATTGCAAATTCCCTTTTTAAAGAGGGAGATTCAATTGAAAAGGTAGCCAGGATTCTTTGCGAGAGTGAAGAAACTATCAGAGGATGGGTGAATGAAAAAATGGATATAAAGGTGGAGTAACAGAAAAGAGCGTGCATTTGCCATGCGCGCTCTTTTCTGTTACTCCAATGATGCCAGTTAAAGATATAGATACCTGTTTAACTTTGGCAATGAGAAATTCCAATGTGGAACAACAGATACAATTAAAGTATATAACAAATCAGTAAACAAGTGCAAGAAATAAAAAAACAAATATAAACCAAGTATTATAAAATTATACTTAATAATAAAAACTATTGCATATGCAATGTCGATATGATGAAATGGGATATTATAGAATTGAATTTGCAGATGATGTAGATTAATAATGAAAAATTCTGTCGATGTTCGATAAAATAAAAATGCGAAGAGGTCGACAATGGTATGTAAACAAAGGGAATGAGTGGTTTTTTGATGAAAAACATGATAAAATGAATGGGAAAATAGAACAGATATAGTGAAGTCGACAAAAATGAGCAAATAAGCATAAAAAATATGCGGAACTGACAGCTATGGATTAAAGTAGAACCATATTGGAATGTAAAGATTGATGCACTTATGGAAACGGTTAAAGAAATCCCATTAAAGTAGAACCATATTGGAATTATATAGATTCTTATGTTAAAATAGTTATTTAATTGATACAAATGATTAATTTTATTTAAGCCAATACGTATACATCAATTTATAAAGAAAAAGGAGCTTTTAAATATACTATGGAGAAACTTGTCATTGGTATCCTTGCCCACGTAGATGCAGGTAAGACTACGTTGTCGGAGGGGATTTTATATTTAACGGGAAAAATCCGTAAGCTGGGGCGTGTGGATCATAAGGATGCGTATCTTGACACCTATAACCTGGAGCGGGAGCGTGGAATTACGATTTTTTCCAAGCAGGCGGAGTTTGAATTGGGAAACAGGGGGATAACTCTGCTAGATACGCCGGGGCATGTGGATTTCTCGGCTGAAATGGAGAGGACACTGCAGGTTCTGGATTATGCGATTCTTGTGATAAATGGAGCGGATGGTGTGCAGGGGCATACTATGACCTTATGGAGACTTCTGGCAAGATACCAGATTCCGACGTTCCTGTTTATCAATAAAATGGATCAGGACGGAACTGATAAAGAGAAACTTCTGGCAGAATTAAAGAAGCGATTAAGTGATAATTGCGCTGATTTCACCTGGGAAAACACAAGTGGAATAGAAAATAGTACTGACGAAACAGCAGAGAAAGCAGAAGATGAAATATCAGATCTGCAGTCTCGGTTTCTGGAAGATATTTCCGTCTGCGATGAAGAACTGCTTGAAAAATATCTGGAAACAGAGGAAATATCAACATCAGATATCCGAAAAGTAATCAAAGAGCGAAAACTTTTCCCATGTTTCTTTGGCTCTGCGCTAAAAATGACAGGTGTAGAAGAATTTCTCCATGGTTTGGAAAAATACTGCGAGACACCGACATATCCATCTGAGTTCGGGGCAAAAGTATTCAAGATTGCCAGAGACGATCAGGGCAATCGTTTAAGCTATATGAAAATCACAGGTGGAACATTGAAGGTGAAGGAACTTCTCACAGATACAGAGAAAGCGGATCAGATCCGTATCTATTCCGGTGCGAAATTTGAGCTTGCAAAGGAAGCTCCTGCAGGAACTATCTGTGCAGTGACCGGCCTTTCCCAGACACATCCGGGACAGGGATTTGGGATTGAACGGGAATCTGAGATGCCGGTTCTGGAACCTGTATTAAATTACAGAATTCTGCTTCCTGAGGACTGTGATGTTCACCAGATGCTTAAGAAACTCAAAGAGTTGGAAGAGGAGGAACCGGAACTTCACATTGTATGGAACGAACAGCTTGGAGAAATCCATGCCATGCTGATGGGTGAGGTTCAGATTGAGATATTAAAGCATCTGATCTGGGAGCGTTTCCACGTAGCAGTAGAGTTTGGCACAGGAAATATCGTATATAAAGAAACAATCGCAGAGCCGGTAGAAGGTGTAGGCCATTTTGAACCGTTGCGTCATTATGCAGAAGTACACTTGCTTCTGGAACCCGGAGAACCGGGAAGCGGTCTGCAGTTTTTTACTGCATGCAGTGAGGATGTGCTGGACCGTAACTGGCAGCGTCTGATTCTGACTCATCTGGAAGAACGGGAGCACCCGGGAGTACTGACCGGTTCTCCGATTACGGATATGCAGATTACACTGATCACAGGGCGAGCTCATCTGAAACATACAGAGGGCGGCGATTTCCGGCAGGCGACGTACAGGGCTGTGCGTCAGGGATTAAAGAAAGCAAAGAGTGTCCTGCTTGAGCCATATTATGAGTTCAGACTTGAGATTCCGGGGGATATGATAGGGCGTGCTATGACTGACATTCAGAAAATGAATGGAACCTTCCAGCAGCCGGAAGCGGATGAGGATGATATGATGGTATTGAAGGGGAGTGCACCTGTATCAATGATGCGAGATTATCAGACACAGGTAACCTCCTATACAAAGGGACGGGGCAGATTATTCTGTTCATTGAAGGGCTATGCCCCATGTCAGAATCAGGATGAAATTGTAGAGGAGATTGGATATGATTCCGAACGTGACCTGGACAATCCCACGGGTTCTGTATTCTGTGCTCATGGAGCTGGATTTGTGGTGCCATGGTATGAAGTAGAGGATTATATGCACTTAGAAGGGATTGACGAGTCTGAACTGGGGAATGCCATACCGGATAGTGAAGAAAGTATAGCAGGAAACAGGAACAGTAACAATCAGACAGATTCAGGTTATCGTCCACCCAGGAATGCCGGCGTAGGAAGCTATGAGGATGAAGAAGAGCTGAAAGCCATTTTCGAGCGCACATTCGGACCGGTCAAGCGTTACAAAGAACCACAGTTTAAGAGAACATTTTCTGCAAAATCTGACAGCGGCAGCTATTACCGCAACAGTTTTTCTGCTAAGAAGAAAGAAAAAGAATATCTCCTTGTAGATGGCTATAACATCATCTATGCCTGGGAAGATTTAAAAGAGCTGGCAGATGCAAACCTCCATGCAGCTCAGACAAAACTGATGGATATTCTGAGCAACTATCAGGGCTTTAAGAAATGTACGTTAATTCTTGTATTTGATGCTTACAAGATAGAGGGCCATGCAGAGGAAGTGATCACCTATCATAACATTCATGTAGTTTACACCAAAGAAGCTGAGACAGCGGATCAGTACATTGAGAAAACGGTTCATAAGATTGGCCGGGAAAATCAGGTAACGGTAGCAACATCCGATGGACTGGAGCAGATCATCATCATGGGACAGGGTGCCCACCGTATGTCTGCCAGAGGTCTTCGGGACGAAATAAAAGCTACAGAAAATCAGATCCGCCAGCAATGGCATGAGAAACGTCAGAGCAGTAAAAATTATCTGATCGACAATATTTCTGATGAAATGGCACAATATATGAAAGAGAAACGACTTGGAAAACAGTAAAAGGGAGATGCAGTCATGAAAGAAAAGCTTACACAGAAGGATGTTGAGAAAATCCAGCAGGAGATTGACCATCGCAAGCTGGTTGTACGAAAAGAGGCAATCGAAGCTGTAAAAGAAGCAAGAGCCCAGGGGGATCTGAGTGAGAACTTTGAGTATTATGCGGCAAAGAAGCACAAAAACCAGAATGAAAGCCGCATCCGCTACCTTGAGAATATGCTGAAAACAGCAACCATTGTTTCTGATGATTCCAAAGACGATGAAGTTGGAATGGATGATATTGTAGAGGTATATTTCGAGGAAGACGATGAGATTGAGAAATATAAGTTGGTAACTTCCATCAGAGGAAACTCCATGGAAAACCGTATCAGCATTGAATCTCCCATTGGTATGGCATTAAAAGGTCATAAGGTTGGAGACAGAGTGGAAGTAAAGGTAAATGATAACTACAGTTACTTCCTGGAAATCCGTTCTATTGATAAGACTGGTTCCGAGGATGAAGAAATCCGCGGATTCTGATAATAATACTGTCGAAATACAGGATCCGGATTGATAAAAGAACTATTGTAAGAGATGAACACCGGTTAGTGTCATATCTCCGGCAATGGTTCTTTTTATTTTTATATCAAAAATACGGATGGATTTATGGGAACTTTACACAGAATGAATATGATGACTGGAAATTTTACATGGATTTAACATTCTCATGGGGATGATTTTACAAAGCATGGTTATGATGGGAAACAAGTTAAATAACCATATACTTATGAAAAGGGAAAAGGAGAATAATCATGGATTTATTCAGTATATTAACATTGATCGGAGGCCTTGCATTATTTTTGTATGGTATGAATGCAATGGGAGATGGCCTTGCGAAGGTTTCCGGCGGAAAGCTGGAGAAGATTCTTGAAAATCTTACTTCAAATCCGATAAAAGCAGTGCTTTTGGGAGCAGGAGTAACAGCAGTGATCCAGTCATCTTCAGCTACGACTGTTATGGTAGTAGGTTTTGTAAATTCAGGGATCATGAAATTATCACAGGCAGTAGGAGTGATCATGGGTGCCAATATTGGTACTACGATCACCTCCTGGATCTTAAGCCTGACAGGAATACAGAGTGATAATTTTATTATTCAGATGTTTAAACCAACATCATTTTCCCCTGTGCTTGCGATCATTGGTGTGATCTTCATTCTGTTTATCAATGATTCAAAGAAAAAAGATATCGGAACAATTTTTATAGGTTTTGCAATCCTGATGTACGGTATGGATATGATGAGTTCTGCTGTAAAACCTCTTGCAGAAGTGCCGGAATTTACAAACCTGTTACTTAAATTCTCAAATCCGTTGTTAGGTGTTATAGCAGGTGCCCTTCTTACTGCAGTGATCCAGTCATCTTCTGCATCTGTAGGTATTCTGCAGGCCCTGTGTCTTACAGGTGCAGTACCGTTCAGTGCAGCAATCCCGATCATTATGGGACAGAACATCGGAACCTGTATTACTGCAATCCTTTCTGCAATCGGAGCCAAGAAGAATGCAAAACGTGCAGCAGCAGTACATCTGTATTTCAATCTGATCGGTACGGTTATCTTTATGACTGTATTCTATCTTATAAATGCAGTTGTTGGATTTTCTTTCTTCCATCAGGCAGCAACACCGGCAGGAATTGCTGTTATCCACAGTGTATTTAATGTTACTGCAACGATCATTCTCCTTCCTTTTGCAAAGGGACTGGAGAAACTTGCCTGTCTTACAATCCGGGACAAAAAAGAGGATGTTGTTGTTTCAGCAGAGGACAGAGAGTTTATGATTCTGGAGCCTCGTTTCCTGGAGAAACCGGCATTTGCAGTAGAGCAGAGCCGCAATGCAGCAAGAAAAATGGCAGAAGAATCCCACAATGCACTGTTTACAGCACTGAGTCTGGTGGATAAATACAGTGAAGAAGGCGTAGAACGTGTGGAAAACATGGAATCCAAGGTTGACCGCTATGAAGATGAACTGGGAACTTATCTGGTGAAGCTGAGCCACAAAGATATCTCAGAAGCAGACAGTCACAGTCTTTCCATTATGCTTCACTGTATCGGGGATTTTGAACGTATTTCCGACCATGCTGTAAATATTATGGAATCAGCACAGGAGCTTTATGAAAAAGGACTGAAATTTTCCGAAAATGCAAAGAAAGATCTGGAAGTGCTGGGACAGGCAGTAGAAGATATCGTAAATACGGCATATGAAGTTTTTGACAAACAGGATATGAAGCTTGCGGAGAAAATTGAACCACTGGAAGAAGTGATTGATGAACTTTCCAAAGAAGTAAAACGTCGTCATGTACAGAGACTGAGAAACGGTGAATGTACAATAGAGATGGGATTTATCCTTTCGGATATTACAACCTGTCTGGAACGTGTGGCAGACCATTGTTCCAATATTGGAGTCTGTGTGACGCAGGTGAATGAAGATCTGTATGATACTCACAGTCATCTGAATATCGTCAAGAGCCATCCGGACGAAACATTTTATCATGAACTGGAAGACGCACGAATCAAATATCAGCTTTCATAATAATAAACAGGTAGATGACAAAATTCCATTGCCGCAGGCAAGTTGGAATGAATTTTGGCAACGTTACTGAGAACGAAGTGAACAGTAACGGATGATGTTATCCGCATGATCAGGAAATCCGGGCACTCTGAAGTATCTGAGAGAGATATTTCAGAGAAAATGGCCGGATTTTTGCTTTAAAGAAATGAAGCAGATGCCGGATATTTACTTGTACAGGGATAAAAAAATAAGTATACTGAAAAAAGAAATACACTTGTGACGACAAAGCAGGTGATAAATAAAGGGGAGGCAAAGCAGAATGATCTATTGTGTAGAAGATGAGCGGAATATCAGGGAGCTTCTTATTTATACACTGGAAACAACAGGATTTAAAGCCAGGGGGTTTGGCAATGGCAATGAACTGATGAAAGCGCTGAAAGAAGAGATACCGGAGCTGATCCTGCTGGATATCATGCTTCCGGGAGATGATGGCTATACCATTCTGGAACAGCTGAAAAGTATGCCATCTGTAAAGGATGTGCCGGTAATTATGGTTACTGCAAAAGAAGCGGAATTTGACAAAGTAAAAGGTCTGGAAGGCGGAGCGGATGATTACATTACCAAGCCTTTCGGTATGATGGAATTTGTTGCCAGAGTAAAAGCAGTTCTCAGACGAAGTGCCCGTCAGAATGAAGACAAGGAACTGCATTACGACGAGCTTTATCTGAATGTAGGACGTCATGAGGTGCATTACCGGGAAGAAAAGGTCGATCTTACCCGAAAAGAATTTGAACTTCTTCAGTATCTGCTGGAGAATAAAGGACTTGTTATGACAAGAAATCAGATCCTCTGCCATGTATGGGGATATGACTTTGACGGTGAAACCAGAACTGTGGATGTCCATGTGAGAACCCTGCGTCAGAAACTTGGAGAGGCAGGAAATCTGATCGAAACGGTCCGGGGTGTAGGATACAGAATCGGCGCATAACAGATAAAACAGGCGAAAACAGGAGTGGAAAAATGAAGCATAAAATATTCAGTCACACCAGTTTACTTATTATTTTATCCGTAATACTTACATTCCTGGCAGCAGGAACTGTCATGTATAACAGATATGATATTTATATGAAACAGGGTGTCAGAGATGAAGCCGCATATATTAAAACAGGTCTGGAAGAAGACGGAGACGTTTTTCTCTCAGACAGGGTCGGAGACGCCACCAGCAGCAGGATCACTCTTCTGGGAAAAGATGGTCAGGTGTTGTTTGACAGTATTGAGAATCCGGAAGAAATGGAAAATCACAGTAACAGACCGGAATTTATTGAAGCTGAGAAGCAGGGATCCGGTGAGATGGTCCGCTATTCAGACACCTTATCAAAACAGACGTTTTACTATGCTGTAAAATTAAAGGATGATCAGGTTCTGCGAGTAGCCAGGACTACAGACAGTCTTCTGGTAACAATGTTAACTAGCTTTCTTCTGCTTGGCGGACTGGTATGCGTGATCCTTGTAATTGAACTTTTTCTTGTGCAGAAACAGACCAGAAAGCTGATAGAGCCTATCAACCGGATTGATCTGGAACATCCTCTGGAGCATGTATGCTACGAAGAATTAAGGCCATTGCTTTTTCGTCTGGATCAGCAGAACAGACAGATTCAGAAACAGCTGGAAGATCTTAAGAATGCAGAGAGTGCAAGAAAAGAGTTTACGGCAAATGTTTCCCATGAATTGAAAACTCCTCTTATGTCAATCTCCGGATATGCGGAGCTTATGATGAATGGAATGGTACCGCCGGACAAGATGCAGGATTTTTCCGGCAGGATTTTTCATGAGTCCGAGCGTTTATCAAATCTGGTTGCAGATATCATTCAGCTTTCCAGACTGGATGAGAAGAACGGAGAAACTATGTTTGAACAGGTTGACATCGGAGAGCTTGGGGAAGATGTGATCAACAATTTGCAGAACAGGGCAGCAAAGAAAAAGATTAATCTGGAATATACAGGCGGACCTGCACAGATGCAGGGAGTACGCCATGTATTATATGAAATGTTCTACAATATTACAGATAATGCTATCCGCTATACCCCGGATGGTGGAGATGTAAAGGTTTTTGTGGGAAAACTCAATGGGAAACCGTATTTTCGTGTGGAAGATAACGGAATAGGAATTCCGGAGAGCGAACAGCAGAGAATCTTCGAGCGTTTTTACAGAGTGGACAAGAGCCATTCACGTGAAACCGGAGGTACAGGCCTGGGGCTTTCTATTGTAAAACATGGCGCAGTTTTGCATCATGCGAAGATTCTTCTGGACAGTGAGCCGGGTAAGGGAACGAAGATGGAAATCCTGTTTGATCAGACTAAGTAAAGCTCCTGTGAAGCAGTTATTCGGTGTAGTGAAGCGGATGATTTTGTCTGGTGTTGAAAAGAGAGTGGACAGTATCCGACATGGTTGTTAGAAATGTATAAATTTTGGGGATTGACAGACAAGTGATTATTGGAGAAAATAAAATCAGACAGTTATCCATGTAAAAGCAGGTACAATGGAGGGTATTTTCAGTATGGAAAAATGGAGAAGCATTGCAGCGGGTATGAGCTGTTTGTCAATGCTGTTCGCAACAGGAGCGGTTACTGTATCAGCATCAGATGAAATCACAGAAATTCCGGAACAGAGTATTGTATACTGGTCCATGTGGGAAGAAGATGAACCACAGGCAGATGTGATCAGAGAAGCAGCAGAAGCTTATGAAGAAGCAACAGGTATTTCTGTAGAGATTCAGTGGAAGGGCAGAGGAATCCGGTCTCTGATAGAACCTGCCCTGGATGCCGGAGAACAGATTGACCTTTTTGATGATGATTATCAGAGGATGGCTCAGGAACACAGGGATTATCTGGCAGAATTAAAAGGAATGGCAGATACTGTGGATTATGAGAAGCATATTATGCCGGTACTGTTGGAGCAGGTGAAGAACTGGGGAAATGGAGAACTGCTTGCAATGCCGTATCAGCCTTATATCACAGGCGTCTGGTATAATAAGGATTTATGGGAAGAGGCTGGACTTACAGAACAGGATATCCCGGATACCTGGGAGAAACTGATCAGAGTATGCCGTAAGATTAAAAACAGTGACAGTGGCCTTAGTGCCATGACCTGCGATGAAGAGTATGTGAATCTTCTGTATGGATATCAGCTTGCCAGATATCTTGGACAGGAGAAAGTGCAGCAGCTGATCCGTAACTGTACCTGGTCACAGATTCCGCAGGCAAAAGAGGCGGCAGATGATATCAGAATTTTGTTTTTTGCGGGATATATGAGTCAGAGTGCACCGGCACAGCATCCGGAAGGTCAGGATGAAGTGGGAGATGGCGAGGCAGTCATGGTGCTGCAAGGCTCCTGGGTTCCGAATGAAGTGACAGAAGCTACAGAATCTGATGATTCCTGGGGATTTTTTCCATGGCCTGCAGTAAAGGCCGGAACAGACGGCACAGAAGGTGTTATGGTGGGAGCACAGGGATTTGGAGTCACGAAGGATTCGCAGATGAAACAGGAAGCTTTTGATTTTGCATATTCCATCTGTACCGGGGAAACAGATATGAAAATGACAGATGCGGTTAATTCCATCCCGGCAGATACGGACAATACACAATGGCCGGAAGTGCTGGCAGATGCAGTACCGTATATGAAAGAGATGTCAAAGCCGTACATGTGGGCTGCAGGTCTGGAGGCAGATCCGGATTATAAAGAACAGATACAAAGCGAACTTCTGAAGCTTACAAGATTAGAAGAAACATCGGATGAATTTATAGAGAATCTCAGCAATATGAAATAAGAAAAAGGCTGTTCAACATTATGAAAATATTGGTCTGGTATTACTGGCGCTCTCGTTCTGAGAGCGCCTTTATTGATGTGATATATTCTGTGGGTGTCATTCCGGAAATTTTTTTAAACTGTCTGGAAAAGTAATGGATGGAAGAGTATCCCAGAAATTCCGAAATCTGTGTGAAGTTCATCTGGTTCTCGCGGATCAGTTGTCTGGCATAGGCGATCTTTAACCGGGAAAAGAAATCCATAGCGCCACACTGATGTTGTTCCTGAAATATTTTCTGAAGCTGGGAGCGTCCGATCATATTGTCATGGCACAGATCGCAGAGTGTAATATTTTCCCGGATATGGTCTTCCATATAAGCAATGACACGCTTATAGACAGCGGAATTATTTTTCAGATTCACAAATTGGCTGACAGGTACAGTCATGGGAGGAGAAGAATTTCTCCGGATCATGTAGATCAGCATCTGCTCAAGGTAAATACGGATAAGCTGCTGAGAACCAAACAAAAAATCTTCTTTCTTTTCCATCTTTTCTGTATAAGGATCATCCAGAGGGGTTTTGATACAGCGGCGTGCCTCGGCAATCAGCATTCCCATGAGATTTCTCTCAGAATCAGAAAGTTTCAGCAATTTTTTCTCAAAGAATTTCATACATGGAGAATCGCATTCAAAAGAAACTACCACAATATTAGGTGCGGTATTTCCTATGGCAATAAGATTATGAAATTCATTTGGTCTGTGAAAGATGAGCTGTCCGCTTGTCAGATGGTAGATACCGTTATCTGTCTCTATTTCTGCCTTTCCCTTATCTACACATTGAAATTCCCAGAAATTATGGCGTTCTCCTGCAAAGTGAAAATCACTTTTGTATTCAAAATAGTGGATTGTATAAATCCGGTCAATATGAATATCTTCTTCCAGATACATACTCTCAAAAGCCATTACTGTCACCTCCCTCAGCCCGTCCGAAAACTGCAATATGGTTGTTGTGTACAAGTATACAACAAAAACAGATGAAAAACCAGTTAAAAATGAATTTTTGTACAAAAGAAATGGACGTTTGTGCAAATACTATTTGTGCAAAAATGATAAAATAAGAACTACCAAAAGAAATAATTGTTGAAATTCAACAAAAGAGCGAAAAGAGAGAAAAGAGAGAAAAAAGAAGACAAAATGTCAAAACTGACCAAGGAGGAAAAAAGGTTATGGGTATGAAGAAAAAGATGCTTAGTGCAACATTATGTGCGGTTATGGTTGGTTCACTTGCAGCACCGGCTTTCACTGTTCAGGCAGCAGATGATACATTAGTTTACTGGTCAATGTGGGAAGCTACAGAGCCACAGGGACAGGTGATTCAGGAAGCAGTTGACGCTTATACAGAACAGACAGGAGTTAAGGTAGACCTTCAGTTTAAGGGACGTACCGGAAACCGTGAAGCACTTCAGCCTGCACTGGACGGCGGCACACAGATTGATATTTTTGACGAAGATATCGACCGTGTAAACGGAATGTACGGTAAATATCTTCTGGATCTGGAAGACCTTGCGAAAGAGAATGACTATGAAGCAACTGCAAATGCAGGTCTGATGGCAGCATGCCGTGATGCCGGCGGCGGTACATTAAAAACAATTCCATATCAGCCAAACGTATTTGCTTTCTTCTATAACAAAGATCTGTTTGAGCAGGCAGGAATCACAGAAGAACCGAAGACATGGGATGAATTCAAAGATGTATGCCAGAAATTAAAAGATGCAGGAATCACACCAATGACTATGGATGATGCCTATGCAACATGTGTGATCGGATATCATCTTGCAAGACTGGTTGGCGAAGATAAAGTAAAAGAGATCGTAACTGAAGGTGAATGGGATGATCCTGCAGTTCTTCAGATGGCACAGGATATCGAAGAACTTGCATCTAACGGATATTATTCAGAGATGGTTGGTTCCAACGTATGGCCTGCAGGTCAGAACACAGAGCTTGCACTTGGAACAGCTGCAATGTATCTGAATGGCTCCTGGTTACCAAACGAAGTAAAAGAGATGGCAGGCCCTGATTTCCACTGGGGATGCTTCGCATATCCGGCACTTACAGACGGAGCAAACGGAATCGAAACAAACAACTTCGGCGCACAGGTATTTGGTATTAACAAAGATACAAAACTTGCAAAAGAAGCATTTGATCTGATCACATTCCTTACAAAAGGTGAATACGACCAGAAACTTGCAGATGAAACTGTAGGTATCCCGGCTGATACAACAAACACAGAATGGCCGGCAATGGTTGAGTGTGCAAAACCTGTTATTGAGCAGAGCACAAACCGTTTCACATGGGCATGCGGTGTAGAATCTAACGTAGATATGACTCCGGTTATCAAAGAAAACTTCATCAAATTAATGTCAGGTTCCATTACAGCAGATGAATTTGTTTCCACTATGCAGGACGCAGCGAAATAAATAAAGAATTTATAGAGATGGTGGCATCGTATCTACGCTGCCGCCATCTGTCTTTTTGAATAACCAGGTTTCAAAGGCAAAAAGTCGTTCGTGCTTGCACGATAAGACTTTTAGACTTGGAAACCGCCAGACATGAGGAAGTAGCGATTTACGAAGTAAATCAGCGGATTCCGAATGGCTGGAGGTTTGCGGGAGCGAAGCGTAGCAATCCGTAGATGTGGTATTACTTACAGAGGAGGTATTTATTTGAAGAAGAATAAAACGATGATCGTTGTATTTCTGACTCCGGCAGTTCTGCTGTTTCTGGGAATCTTTCTGTATCCGATCATCAGAACAGTGATCATGAGCTTTTTCAAGATCGACGGAGTTACAGATTCCATGGATTTATGGAAATTTGTAGGATTTGGCAACTATACAAAGCTGATGAGTACCAGCTTATTTAAGACTTCATTTTTTAACCTGTTTCGTATCTGGCTGATCGGCGGTCTGGTGGTAATGAGCCTGTCTCTTTTATTTGCAGTTATTCTTACCAGTGGAATCAGAGGAAAGAAATTTTTCCGCGCGATCATTTATATGCCAAATATTGTCAGTGCAGTAGCGCTTGCTACTATGTGGCTGCAGTATGTATACAGTCCAAGATATGGCTTGCTGAAAGATCTTTTTACAGCACTGCATCTGGATAATCTGGCAAAGATCCAGTTCCTAGATAATGACCACAAATTCTGGGCACTGTTGTTTGCATATTGTTTTGGAATGGTTGGATACCATATGTTAATCTGGCTCAGCGGTATTGAGCGTATCAGCCCTGAATATTATGAGGCGGCAACCATTGATGGAGCGACCAAACCGGCACAGTTCCGTTACATGACACTTCCATTGTTAAAGGGAGTATTTAAGACAAACATTACCATGTGGTCTGTAAGCAGTGTAGGCTTTTTTGTATGGTCACAGCTTTTCTCCACAGTAACTGCAGACACACAGACAATTACCCCTTATGTTTATATGTATATGCAGATTTTTGGCGGCGGCAATACAGTTACAGAACGAAATGCAGGTCTGGGAGCTGCCATCGGTGTACTGCTCAGTGTCTGCGTAGTCATTGTATTTACAATCTGTAACAGAGTGATCAAAGATGATGATCTGGAATTCTAAGGAGGGATGAGAAATGGCAAAAGAAAAAGAGGCACGCAGACCCTTTAATCTGAAAAAAGAAGTCAAACTCCTGCCGGGATACATCATCCTGCTGCTCTGGGTAATCTTTACCATTGCGCTTCTGGGATGGGTATTCGGGGCAAGTTTTTCAACAACAGCAGAAATCTTCCAGGGAAAAGCCCTGAAGTTTGAGTCCGGATTACATTTTGAAAATTATGCAAAAGCATGGAACGGGGCCGGAGTTGCAGGCTTCTTCGGAAACTCTCTGATCTATTCAGTAATTTCCTGCACAATACTGATTCTGGTGTGTGCACCTGCAGCTTATGTACTGTCCAGATTTGATTTTATTGCAAACAAATTTATCCAGACCAGCTTCGTATCTGCCATGGGTGTTCCGGCAATCATGGTTGTTCTTCCCCTTTTCAGCATTATTTCCGGTATGGGAATCCTGAATAATGTGGCTGCAGGAAGAACTGTACTGATCATATTGTATGTAGGAATTAATGTACCTTATACGACCATTTTCCTGCTTACATTCTTCAGCAATATTTCCAGGACCTATGAGGAAGCGGCAGCAATCGACGGATGCCCTCCCATGCGTACTTTCTGGAAAATCATGTTTCCCATGGCACAGTCAGGAATCGTAACAGTAACAATCTTTAACTTTATTAATATCTGGAACGAGTATTTCCTGTCACTGATCTTCGCAAGCTCGGATAAGCTGAAACCTGTTGCACCCGGACTTTATGGAATGATCAACTCCATGAAATATACAGGTGACTGGGCCGGAATGTTTGCAGCAGTGATCATTGTATTCCTGCCGACATTTATTCTGTATATTTTCCTGTCTGAGAAGATCATCGGTGGTGTTACCGGTGGCATTAAGGGATAATATTAGAGGACAGCAGGACAATAACAATTGTTTGCGATGTTACTGTTCACACACCACTATCCCGCGAGGTGTTTTGGCATGAATATGCCCAAATCCCGAGACATACAAGCCAAAATTCCATTGCCGCAGGCAATCTGGAATGAATTTTGGCTACGTTACTGTGAACGGAGTGAACAGTAACGTTTGCGATTGTGAAAGGTATTATGTAACACGTTTTGACCTCGAAATCATAGTATGATAAGATGAATGTAAAAAGTTACCAGGCAATCTGAGAGTAACGAAAAACATTTAAAGAAAAGAGGAAAAAAATTATGAAGAAACCAGTATTAGTAGTTATGGCAGCAGGTATGGGAAGCCGTTACGGTGGTCTGAAACAGATCGATCCGGTGGACAAAGAGGGACACATCATCATGGATTTCTCCATTTATGATGCAGTACAGGCCGGATTCCGAAAAGTAGTATTTATTATCAAAAAAGAAAATGAAGCAGACTTCAGAAGCGCCATCGGTGACCGTCTCAGCAATCAGCTGGAAGTATCATATGTTTTCCAGGATCTTCACAATATTCCGGAAGGCTATGAAGTACCGGAAGGACGTGTGAAACCATGGGGAACCGGACATGCCGTATTAAGCTGCATCAATGAAATCGATGGACCATTCGTTGTGATCAATGCAGATGACTATTATGGAAGCCATGCATTTAAGATGGCATATGATTTTCTGACAGAGAACGAAGATAACGCGGATATTTACAGATATATGATGGTCGGCTATAAACTGGAAAATACTTTGACAGAGAATGGCCATGTGGCAAGAGGTGTGTGCGTTACAGATGAAGAAGGACATCTTCTTAAGATCAACGAGCGTACCCATATCGAAAAGCATGACGGCGGCACAGCTTATACAGAAGACGATGGAAAAACATGGACTATGCTTCCGGAAGGCAGTACAGTATCCATGAATATGTGGGGATTTTCAGCAAGCATTCTGAAAGAGCTGAAAGACAGATTTCCTAAATTCCTGGATGAGAATCTGAAAATAAACCCGCTGAAATGTGAATATTTCCTGCCATTTGTAGTAGATGAACTTCTCGGTGAGAAGAGAGCAACTGTAAAAGTTCTGAAATCTATGGATAAATGGTATGGTGTAACCTACAAAGAAGATAAACCTGTGGTAGTAGCTGCCATTCAGAATTTAAAAGATGGAGGGCTGTATCCACAGAAATTATGGGAGGAATAATTGAGTGGAAATTAACCGGGAAATAAAGAATATCACCAGTGCATTTGTTCTGGAAGATAATCTGACAGAATGTATTCCTTATGGAAGCGGACATATCAATGACACTTACCGCCTGACTTATGATACAGGCAAACATTATATTCTTCAGAAAATGAACAGGAGTATTTTTACCAAACCTGTGGAACTGATGGAGAATGTCAGCGGTGTTACTGCCTGGCTGAAGAAAAAGATCCTAGAAAACGGTGGAGATGTGGAGAGAGAGACTCTGAATCTTGTGATGACAAAGGATGGACTTCCTTATTATGTAGATGAGGACGGAGAATACTGGAGAGTATATTTATTCATTGAAAATGCAACATGCTATGATATGGTAAAAGATGAGGAAGATTTTTACCAGAGTGCAGTTGCTTTCGGGCATTTCCAGAGGCTGCTTGCAGACTATCCGGCAGAAACGCTTCATGAGACCATCGTAAATTTTCATAATACGGTGGACAGGCTGGATAAGTTTAAAACTGCTGTGGAAAAAGATATATGTCACAGAGCAGCAGATGTGGAAAAAGAGATTCAGTTTGTGCTGGACCGCACAGAACTGGCACATGTCCTGTGCGATATGCAGGATCAGGGAAAACTGCCGTTACGTGTTACACATAATGATACCAAGCTGAATAACATTATGATTGATAATGCAACGGGAAAAGCCATCTGTGTGATTGACCTTGATACCGTAATGCCGGGTCTTTCCGTAAATGATTTCGGTGATTCTATCCGCTTTGGTGCAAGTACCGGAGCAGAGGATGAGAAAGACCTGACGAAGGTGTCCTGCGATCTTCACTTGTATGAAGTTTATGTCAAAGGTTTCATTGAAGGTTGTGGCGGTGCACTGACTGAGACAGAACTGGATATGCTTCCCATGGGAGCAATCCTTATGACCTTTGAATGTGGAATGCGTTTCCTCACAGACTATCTGGAGGGAGATCATTATTTCAAGATTCATAGAGAGGGACATAATCTGGATCGTTGCAGAACACAGTTCAAACTGGTGAAAGACATGGAAGAAAAACTTTCCCGGATGAAAGAGATTGTAAATAAGTATAAACAGGTATAAAAAAATGTACATGTCCATAAAGACTTGTATTTATGAACTGATTCGGATAGAATTATCCTGCGGGGATATGAGAGAAATCATATTTTCGCAGGATTTTCTACAATACATAATGTGCCAGGCAACGGTATTTTACAGTTCTGAATATAGGGTGCTGTAAAATACAGAGGTAAATTTTGCAGATGTGAAACAGGATATCCGCAGAATTTTATAGATTACACTCAGAATTATCAAGGATATTTCTGATGCTGTGAACTAATATAGGTATTGTTGAAAGAGAAAAAAACAGAAATTGCAAAAAACAGGTATTGTAGCAGGAAGACAGGTTAGGAGGAATTATTATGGCAATTTTAGTTACAGGTGGAGCAGGCTATATTGGAAGCCATACAGTTGTAGAATTACAGAACGCAGGATATGATGTTGTAGTTCTGGATAACTTAAGCAATGCAAGTGAGAAATCTCTGGAAAGAGTTTCCAAGATCACAGGCAAACCGGTGAAATTCTACAAAGCAGACATCCTGGACCGCGATGCTTTAAATGAAGTTTTTGATAAAGAAGATATTGATTCCTGTATTCATTTCGCAGGTCTGAAAGCAGTTGGAGAATCCGTTGCCAAACCCTGGGAATATTACGAAAATAACATTGCAGGAACCTTAACACTGGTAGATGTCATGAGAAAACATAATGTAAAGAACATTATCTTCTCCTCATCTGCAACTGTATACGGAGACCCGGCAATCATCCCGATCACAGAAGAGTGCCCGAAAGGACAGTGCACAAATCCATATGGATGGACAAAATCCATGCTTGAGCAGATCCTGACAGACATTCAGAAAGCAGATCCGGAATGGAACGTAGTTCTTCTCCGTTACTTTAACCCGATCGGTGCTCACAAGAGCGGAACTATCGGAGAGAATCCAAACGGAATCCCGAACAACCTGATGCCATATATCACACAGGTTGCAGTAGGTAAACTGAAAGAACTTGGGGTATTCGGAAATGATTATGATACTCCGGACGGAACTGGTGTGAGAGATTACATTCACGTAGTTGACCTTGCAAAAGGACATGTAAAAGCTCTTAAGAAAATCGAAGATAATTCCGGATTAAGTATCTACAACCTTGGTACAGGAAAAGGCTACAGTGTTCTTGATATTGTGAAGAATTTTGAAGCTGCTACAGGTGTTAAAATTCCATATGTGATCAAGCCACGTCGTCCAGGCGATATCGCAACCTGCTATTCCGATGCTTCCAAAGCAGAGAGAGAACTGGGATGGAAAGCAGAGAACGGTATTAAAGAAATGTGTGCTGATTCCTGGAGATGGCAGTCCAATAATCCGAATGGTTATGAAGAATAATTAAATCAACTGAATGCAGGTGCATTTAGCAACTTGCCTGCGGAAAATCAATATCCCCCACACATGGAAGGAATGTTCATGCGTGGGGGATGTTTTTAAATTATAATCCTAGTGCTGCATCCGGTTAGTAACAATACTTTACAGTACTGAAAAAATTTGCTATACTCCATCAAAAACGGTATTGGAGGACGCAGATATGCCACGCTACATTATCACGCTGACAAACGATGAAATACAGGAGCTGAAAGCAATAATACAAAAAGGCGGAAAGGGCTACCGCATAAAGCATGCACAGATACTGCTAAAGTTGGACCAGAAGCCTGAAAACAAGGCATGGACATATGACCGCATCAAAGATGCGTATGGAGCCGCCCGTTCCACCATTGCAGGTATTGCGCAACGGTTTGTCATGGGAGGGATGGAGGCAGCCCTTGGGCGGAAGGTACAAGAAAACCGCCGTCGCAAGGTGACGGGCGATGTGGAGGCCCGGATATGTGCCATAGCCTGTTCGGAACCGCCGGAAGGAGCCTCACGCTGGACTATGCAGGCAATCGCGGATGAACTGATCCGCCTGGAAGTGGTCGATTACATTACGGACAGTACCGTCTGCGAGGTTATGAAAAAAACGAAATCAAGCCGTGGCTCGTAAAGGAACGGTGCATTCCGGAAGCAGACGCCGAGTTCGTAGCGAAGATGGAGGACGTGCTGGAGGTATATCAGCGCCCGTATGACCCTCTCCGTCCTGTCGTCTGCATAGATGAAACGAACAAACAGCTCATAAAGGAAACACGTATTCCCTGTGAACCAGGCCAGCCTGAAAAAGTAGATTCCGTGTATGTCCGCAACGGTGTTGCAGATGTCTTCATGATTTCTGAACCCCTGGCAGGCAGGAGGGAAACGGTTGTAACACAGACCCGCACAGCATTGGATTTTGCAGAAATTCTCCGGTATACTTCCGACACCCTGTACCCACGGACGGAAAAAATAGTTCTTGTTACCGACAATCTAAATACCCATTCTCCAGCTTCATTATATAAGGCTTTCCCACCGGAAGAAGCACGCAGGCTTGCAGAACGCTTTGAATGGCATTACACGCCAAAACATGGTAGCTGGCTGGACATGGCAGAGATAGAAATCGGCATCATGAGCCGCCAGGCCCTGGGGAAGCCACTGCCAGATTTGGAAAGCTTTAAACAACAGGTTCGTACATGGACTATCAGGCGTAATGCAGAATGTGCAAAAATCAACTGGCAGTTTAAGACGCAGGATGCACGAATTAAATTGGCCAGGTTGTATCCGGTTATAGTTTAGAAACTAACCGGATGCAGTACTAGTTTATTTACATATTCTTTAGAAAAATTCTGATAAGAACTACCTTGAGCGTGAGAACATAGTAAAAGAACTTCGGTTTTTTGGGGAAATAAAATATTTGATATTTTGGCGGAATATTCAAATTTATTTATAGCATCAGATAGTCGTTGTTGCAATAGAATTAAGATATCGTTTTCAAGTAAGTTAGCTGTTTCTGAAACGATAGAAGAAAAGAGAGCATGCTTGCTTTCAAAGTAATAATAAAAACTCCCTGTTGTAAGTCCAGAGGTTTCGCAAATTATTCTTACTGTTGTATTTTCAAATCCATCTTTAAAAAAAAGAGCCTTAGCAACAGAAAGAAGTTGATTTTTAGTGGAACTGTGTTGCGATTTCATTATCCTGACCTCACTTTGTATAAAATATAATATAGTAAATAATATATAAAATATCCCAAAAAGAAAAGAGTGTCAATATAAAGAAGAGAAAGATTCATAGTTTATTAACATATTTGTAGGGGGAAATGAAGTGGCGTAAAAAAAGGAGAATGTTTAGAATCCGTACTAAAATGTTTGATAATTCCAGCAGTGAAAAATAAATCATTTTTGATTTTGAAAGATAGATAGGTGTTATGTTCCTTAAAAGCTTTCATATAGTGCTATATAGTATATTGATAAAGTTTTTGGATTTCAGCATAGTCTACCAAGCAGGAAATTGGAACGAATTTTACAGCGATTTGAACTTATTGCCCGGGATAGGTCATTTGCGGGTAGAAAGGAGAATATTTTGGATTGGGAAGGTTTCGCAAGTGGTGTAAGCCGGAGCGGGGATAATCTTTCTGGCAGAGTTTGACTTAGAAAGCGGACTGTAAGGTTACATATCGGAAATAAGTGTTGGTTCCTCTGGGGTATGCTGGCTAAGATAAGTAAGGGGATAGAGCAGTTGCGGAGAGAACTCTAGGAATTATTTAAGAAGCGCTTTTCAACAGTAGACATATTCGCGCCTGTGTGGTACTAGAAACGCCGTAATATTTAGCACATCGGATAGGCGATAGACGAAAACTCATATCATGTGTCATATTTACAATGCATGTATTGTAATCTTACATATTGCATAAAAATAAACTATCAAAACCTGTTGCAACACTGTTGCGATAGTGATATAATATATGAAAGTTAGTAAAAACTAACCTAGAAGGGAGATTTTATGTCTGGTAAGTATTTTGAATACAAAGAGGGGAAAAAGCCTAAAATTTTTATATTTCCATTTGCAGGTGGAGGTGCATCAGCATTTAAGGATTGGCAGAAAGAGTTCAAAAATATAGAAATTCAACCTGCGCATTATCCAGGAAAAGAAGAACGGATTAAAGAGTCTCCCATTGATAATATAGATATTTTAACCAGAGAAATTTTTTATGCTATACAACCACACATTTCAAACGGTCAGCCATATTATTTATTTGGGCATAGCTTAGGAACTAAGGTAGTATATGAATTAGCGTTGTTGCTTAAAGAGAGTCAATATCCGTATCAACCAGCTGGAGTTATTGTTTCAGCAGGAAAAGCGCCATGTTTTCGTGAAAAAAAACCGATACACTATTTGAATGATTCTGAATTTACTAAGGAAGTTGCCAGATTTGAAGGAACACCAAAGATAATATTAGAGAATAAGAATCTGTTAAAATTTTTTATGTCAATGTTGAGAGCTGATTTTAAAATGGATGAAACATATAAGAAGAATGATGTGAAAAAAATAGATAGTCCTATTTTAGCTTTGATGGGTACGGAAGATCCGGAACTGACACTGCAGGAGCTATTGAAATGGGGCGAATATACGACTGGAAAATTTAGTTATAAATATATCTCAGGTGCGCATATGTTTGTGAATACAAACCGTAAAGCAACGATAGAGGCAGTGAAAGAATTTGTAAAATAAATTTTAGATTAGATAAAAATGGAGAATAAAATGGACAAAAAATTATTAAAAAAGGAAGCTAAGATATTTCTGCATGACTATTTAAAAGATTCTTTAGGAGTAAATGAGATAAAAGAAAAAGAAAATTTAATGCATAGCGGATTGACCTCAATCATAACTATGCAGATTTCAAATCAGTTGAGAAAATTTGGAATGCGTATTCCGTTTTCGAAACTGGCCTTAGAACCAATTTTGTCGCGATGGTTTTCTATGATTGATGAAGCTGAAATAAGTGTGAGTAGTGAGAAAAGCAACTTGCATTTAGACGATAAAAATGAAGAATTTGAGCTTACGGATGTTCAGTATGCATATTGGAGTGGCAGAGATGAAAATCAACCATTAGGTGGCGTGGGGTGCCATGCATATATTGAATTTGAAGGATATAACATAGACTTAGATAAATTAAATGAGGCATGGAAAAACATCCAATATCATCATCCAATGCTTAGGGCTAGTTTTTCAAAGACCGGAAAACAGAAAATTTTAACACATCCATATTCTGCTAAGGCAAACATATATGATTTGCAAGGACAGTCGAAAGAAGTAATAGAGCGTGAATTAATATCTATAAGAAATAGTATATCACATCGTAAACTAGATATTGAAAAGGGAGAAGTAGCGGGGTTAACATTGGTAAAACTTCCTAAAAAGAGACATAGAATGATTTTGGATATTGATTTGTTAGTAGCGGATGTATTAAGTCTAAGTATTTTGATTAGAGACTTGGCGGAAGCTTACAATGGCAAGGTGTTTTCGAATGATGTTTCATATACTTTCCGTGAATATTTAACAGAGAAAAAAGTTGGAGAAATTTTAAAGACTGAGGACAAAGAGTTTTGGGATAAAAAAATAGCAGATCTTGAGGAATTAACACCTAAATTACCGTTGAAAAAGCGGCCGGAAACGATTGACTTTCCGAAGTTTAAACGCAGAAAGAAAATTGTCAATGGTAGCGAATGGAAACAGATTAAGAAAATTTGTGCGGAAAAGGAAACGACACCTTCGATGGTGCTTCTTGCTTGCTATGTATTGGTTCTTGAACGGTGGTGTAACCAGGATTCCTTTTTGATTAATATTCCGCTGTTTAATAGAGAAGTAAAAAATGCAGATGTTCAAGAGATGATTGCAGATTTTACGAATTTACTTTTGCTGGAGTTTAAGAGACGAAAAGGAGAAGTATTTCAAGATACAATCAAAAGGGTACATAAGACATTTCTTGAAAATGTTGAACATAGCAGTTATTCCGCTGTTGCAATAGAAAGAGAAATCCATAAAAAAACAGGGGGTTCTGGACAGGTGGCTCCTGTAGTGTTTGCGTGTAATGTAGATACTCCATTGGAAACGGAATTATCAAGAAAGATGTTTGGAGATATAAGTTATATGGTTTCGCAAACACCGCAGGTGTGGTTGGATTTTCAGATATATGTTAAAGATGAAGATTTGATATTGTGTTGGGATGCAGTTGAGGAATTGTTTCCGGAACGATTGCTGGACGATATGTTCGAGGCCTATGTTAAACTATTAAGTTCGTTAAAAGAGAGGAAAGCATGGCAGGATATTGTGGATGTCATGCCGGAAAGACAGAAAAGGCAACGGCAGAAAGAAGTTATGGATATATTACCACTAGAGTGTTCTTCGAAATTGCTTTATTCAGATTATATTCAGTGGGTAAAGAAACGACCTGAAAGAGTTGCACTTATTGAAGGAAGTTCTGGGAAAACAATTTCTTATGAGGCGTTGTACAGAAAAAGTGGACAAATAGCGGGACAATTAATTCAAAATGGAATTGCCCCGGGTGACTATGTAGGCATAGTATTACCTAGAGGGGTGGAACAAATATATGCGATTTTGGGTATTCTTATAGCAGGTGGCGTATACGTTCCAATAGGAATAAATCAACCAGCCAATAGAAGACGACAAATATGTAGCAAAGTTGGAGTCAAAGTATTTGTAACTAATAGAGACACTTTTGATAGGTGCTGCTTGAATGAGGAGGGATTATCTTATATATATACAGATGAAATTGGTGAAAGAATAGAAAATTTAGAACCAGTGTTAAGATCTCCGCGCGACAGTGCATATGTAATCATGACCTCTGGGAGTACTGGGGATCCTAAAGGAGTTGAGGAGAGTCATGCAGCTGCGAAAAATACGATAGATGATGTAGTTGAGAAAATCCATGTGAGTTCATCGGATACGTTGTTAATGGTTTCGGCAATAGATTTTGATTTGTCTGTATTTGATTTGTTTGCTCTTTTAGGACAAGGTGGTAGACTTGTAGTTTTAGATGAAGAAACATATAGGAGTCCGGACGTTTGGCTAGAACTTATGGAGAAATATCGTGTTACACTATGGAATTCTACTCCCATACAATTAGATATGTGTATAACTATGGCGGAAAAAAGTAAACGGTTTGTGGCGTTATCTTTCCTAAAAGCAGTAATGCTTTCGGGTGACTGGGTTTTTCGTACACTTTTAATGAGACTTTTAAAATTAACTCAAAATGTAATGCTATTAATAATGGGAGGAGCAACGGAAGGGGGTATATGGTCAAATTATATTTTGATAACAACTGATAGTATACCAGAAGAATGGGAAACTATTCCGTATGGATTCCCATTAAAGAAGCAAGTGTATAAAGTTGTTGATAAATTTGAAAGATTATGCCCTGACTATGTACCAGGAGAACTATGGATAGGAGGTGCAGGAGTAGCAAAAGGATATTGTGGTGATGAGCAACTTACTTATCAGAAATTTGTGCAAGATGTGATTAGATGGTACAAAACGGGAGATAGAGGAGCTTTTGGGAAAAATGGAATCTTAAATTTTTTAGGAAGAATGGATAATCAGGTAAAGATAAAAGGATATAGGATAGAACTAGGAGAAATCGAACAGGCTTTGAAAAAAATCCCATATGTTTTAGCGGCATTTGTTTGCATTATTGACAAGGAAGAAAAACAGTTAGCAGCATACCTTGTTGTGGAGTCACAGCTAGACGTTGATATAGTGAAACAAGAACTTGAAAAGCATCTTCCATCATATATGATTCCAGAAAAGTATTATTTTTCAAAAGAGATTCCGCAAATGAGAAATGGAAAACCGGATAAAAAGCAAATGATTCATAAATTGCAGGAATCATATATAAAAAATGATTGCATTTTACCAAAAACAGAATGGGAAAGGAAATTATCAGAACTTTGGAAGAGAGTTCTAAAACAAGAAAAAATATCAAGAAATGATAACTATTTTAGATTAGGAGGCGATAGTTTAAAAGCAGTTACTATTGTAACTGAAATTGAGAAAATGATTAGCATTCCAGTTAATGTATCAACTGGTTTACTATACACTTTTCCTACTTTAAAAGAATTAGCAAAGGCTATTGAAGAAATGGAAGAAGAAACAGAAGTAGAAGTAATTTAGAGTGGAAATAATATTTTAGGAGAAAAATACTTATGAACATTAGTGAAATTATTAGGAACCTTACAATGGAAGGAATTATTCTTTGGGCGGAGGAAGATAAATTAAAGTATAAGGCACCCAAGGGTAAGATGACAGATGAAATAAGAGAGATATTAGTACAAAATAAGGTTGAGCTTATTGAATATTTAAACGAACAAAAAGTTGAATATGAAGTAAATTTGGCAGAAAGATATGAAAAGTTTAGATTAACAGATATTCAAAACTCATATGTTATGGGGCGTAATGAGGCCTATGAATTAGGCGGGGTAGGATGCCATGCATATCTTGAAATGGTCTTTGACGAGATTTTAGATTTAGAACAGTTAAGGAAGGCATGGAATCGGGTAATTCAAAAACACGATATGCTCCGTGCTATTATTTATGATGTTGGTTATCAAATTGTCCAGGAAGAAGTTCCAGAACAAGATATTATTTTCATTGATTTGCGAAAAGATGAGGAGATAGGAAAAAGAAAAAGGGTAGAATTAAGAGAAGAATTATCGAATAAACAGTATGAGTTAGGTATATGGCCGATGTTTGATTTGGGACTTTCTATTGAAAATGAAAGAAGCGTTATTCATTTTTCTTTAGACATGTTAGTAGCTGATTTTCTTAGTATGAATATTATTTTAAACGATTTGGAAAAATTATACAGAAAACCAGATATGGAAGTGAAAGAAACAAGTCTGTATAGAGATATTTTAATATATCAGGATAAACAAAGAAATAAAAAGACAAAGGAACGAGAAGCAGCACTAGAGTATTGGGAAGAAAAAATAAAGGTAATGGGAGATGCTCCAGAATTACCGATTATTAGAACGAGTGGTTTGTCGGGACATCGTTTTTTGCAAAAAGAGTTATTTATATCAGAAAAAGAATGGAAAAATTTCTGTGAAGTTGCACAAGAGTATAATATAACATCTTCAACATTAGTATTAACTGCGCTGGCAGAAGTTATTTCGATGTGGTCTCAAAATAAAAAATTTTGTATTAATACGACTATTTTTAATAGACCAAGAATTATTTCGGATATAGATACTATCGTAGGCGACTTTACGGAAGTAGACGTTCTTTCTATTGAAATGGATTATACAAAAGCCTTTATTGAAAGAGGGAAGAAAATACAACAAGATTTGTGGAAAGATTTGGAAAATAGTGCTTTTTCTGGTGTTGAGGTATTAAGAAAACTTACAAAAGAGCGAAAGAAAAATACTATTATGCCAGTAGTTTTTACAAGTACCGTAGGACTTGCTGGAGAAGATGATGCAACGAAAAAATGGAATATACAATATAGGATTAGTCAGACGCCACAAGTCTATATTGATTGTCAGGTAGCGGATGAAAAAGGCGGGGCTAAAATAAACTGGGATATTAGGGAAGGGGTATTTTTGAATAATGTAATAGAGGATATGTTTGAGTGTTTTATAAAGCTGATTTCTTCTATTATAGAAAAAAGAACTGATATTTTAAAAGAAAGATTCCCCCTTTCTTTACCAGAGAATACAATTCAAATCAGAAAGAAGATAAATGATACGGAAAGACCATTTAAAATACAGATGATGGAAGATGGATTTTTACGAGCCGTTAGAGAGTATCCGAATAAGACAGCTTTGATTACTTCTGGAGGAGAATTTACATATAAAGAGTTATCAAAATATGTATTTTCTGTTGTGAAGCTATTAAGAACCAATGGTATTGTGAAAGGTGACTGTGTTGGAATTAATATTGATAAAAATGAATGGCAAATTTCTGCCGTCATTGCAACGTTGTTGCTACGAGCGACATATGTACCAATTGACGTTAATCAACCTAATGTAAGGAAAAAGAAAATTATTAATTCGGCAAATATAAAAATTCTTTTATCAGATACGAAAGATGAAGAAATGCAGAGAGTATGCAAGAATTATAACCTTATGGAACTTCGTCCTGATGAAGAGCTTCCTTTGGATTATCAAACAGACAGAGAGTATGACAGAGCAGCATATATTATATTTACATCTGGCACTACAGGGGAACCTAAAGGTGTTATTATGTCACATAGAGCTGCGATAAATACAATTTACGATGTTGTTTCGACGCACTCAATTACAGAGAAAGATGTCTTTTTAGGACTCGCGAATTTGTCATTTGATTTATCGGTAGCCGATATATTTGGTAGTTTTCTAGTGGCGGGAACCCTAGTATTACCCGAATCTAACGGATTAAAGAATCCTAAGTATTTATATGACTTAATAGTGCTTCACAGAATAAGTATTATAAATGCTGTACCAGCACAACTTCAGATGATTGTTGGATATGCCGAATCAGTAGAGAACATGAAGAAATCAGAGTATGCACGATTGTTTATAATGTCAGGAGATTGGCCACCTAAGAATTTACCAGAACGTATTAATGCAATTTTTCCAAATGCAGTAGTAGTTAATCAAGGAGGAGCAACAGAAGGTGGTATTTGGTCTATCCGGTATATTGTTAAGAGAGGAGAGGTATTCCCAATTGCTATACCGTATGGTCAACCTATGGCAAACCAAAAATTTTTTGTGTTAGATGAGAATTTGAGAGAATGCCCAGATTATGTCGAAGGAAATTTATACATAGCGGGAATGGGACTTTCCCAAGGGTATTTGAATGATGAAGAACTTACAAATAAGAAATATGTACATTTGCCGACTACAGGGGAAAGAATTTACCGGACAGGAGACAGGGGACATTATAGAAGCGATGGAGAGATTATGTTCGGTGGACGTGAATCGGGAGATGAACAGGTTAAAGTGCATGGACATAGAATAGAGTTGGCAGAAATTAGGTCAGCGCTTCTTGAATATCCACAAGTTCATTCTGCGGCAGTTTTAACAATAGGAACGCCTTCGGAAGAACTGAAGATTAGTGCGGCTATATCTCCAAGAAAGAAAAAAAGTCAGAGTGGCCATGTAGAAAATAAGGAAGAAACTTCGATACTGAAAAAGTTTGGCGATAAGTTTGAGAAAGAGGTTGACCAAACGCTGCTTAGTGAATGGATAAGAAAGTCTGAACAGGTTGTTATCAATGATATTTTTAACATATTTAAAGTTAACGGTATTTTTACAGAGAAATCAAAAGAATATAAATTCGAAGAAATTGTAGAAAAGATAGGAATACCGGAAAAACTCTACAAATTAACAAAAAGATGGCTAAAAGTTTTGGCGGAAGAAGGAATTCTTACTAAAGCAGAAGATCGTTATAGGCTTCAGAAATTTGCATATGAACCGAACACAGAAAAAGTGTGGAGGGAATTTGCGATAATTGAGGAGCAGTTTCATTATAGTAAGGAATTTTTTGAGTATTTAAAGGTTTCTAGTGAACTGTTACCAGAAATGATTAAAGGAAATGAAAATCCATTAAATATTTTGTTCCCTAAAGGAGATGTAACACCTGCGATGGCAGCGTATCATGATAATAAAATAAATAGGATGCATAATAAAATCGCAGAAGAAGAAATCGTATATTTATGTAAAAGGGCATATAAGGAAAATCCAGAAAAGAAAGTACGCATTTTGGAAGTAGGTGCTGGAGTTGGAGGGACAACGGTAGATATAATACCGAAACTTACAGAGTTTAATGTAGAATATTATTTTACCGATTTGTCTACATTCTTTTTAAATAATGCACAAAAAAACTTTGGACAATATAAATGGGTCAAATATGGAATTTTTGATATTAATAAAGACTTTACTACACAGGGATTTGAGGCTTTTTCTTTTGACATAATATTATGTGCTAACGTATTGCATAATTCCAAAAATGTTCATGAGGTTATTCCTAATTTAAGAAATATGCTAAGGCAACAGGGAACTATTATTATTTTAGAGGAAACTAGAATGAGTTATATGCTGTTGACTTCTATGGAATTTAAAGACGGTTTGACTGGATTTGAAGATGAACGTGCGAATGAAGAACAAACATTTTTTAGTAGGAAACAGTGGGAAAATATTATTAGAAAGCATGGAGGTGAAATTACATATCAGTTCCCGGGAAAAGAGAGCGTGTTAGACTTGTCGGGACAGACTATTTATATTACAAGGTTTGCGGGAGAATTTGAAAGCATTGAAAAAGCAGATATAAAGCAACATTTATCAGAAGTACTCGCACCATATATGGTTCCGAATGAAATCCTTATTCTTCCAGAAATTCCTTTGACAGAAACTAATAAAAAAGTGGATATAGCGTCAATTCGTAAACTCCTTGAAAGTAGTGAAAATATTAATCGGAGTGATACAGGTACGCAGGAAATGCCACAGAATGAATTAGAAAGAGCGATTGCTAGAATATGGAAAAGAGAATTAAAACTAGAGAGTTTAGGAAGAAATGATAATTTTTATGAAGCAGGAGGGGATTCTCTACTAATTGCCCAGGTAGTGGGGAAGATTGTAGAAGAAATACCGGAAGCTAAAGAATGGGAATGGAGCGCATTACTGACAGAAATGATGCAAAGTCCTACGGTTAAAGAATTAGCAGAGAAAATTGAAAGGTATCAAAAAGAACGAGAGTCTTTTGTTGATCCTTCATTGATTCAGCTAAAAGATAGCAGTTATCCAGTAGAACAATCAGTGGCAAAAGTGCTTTTCCATGCAGGAACCGGAACCTTGTCAGCATATACAGAACTGCTCTCCTGTATAGAGGCAGACTGTAAAGAAAATGAAAGTGTATTAGGGTTTTCATTTGGAAATGAAGCTGAATATATGGCAATAGAAACTGCAGATACTTTTAAGGTGCTTGGTAAAAAATATGGGAAAATTTTGAAGGCTTTAGGTTATTCTAATTATATATTGATTGGTCATTGTGTTGGAGGTCTGATTGCTTTAGAGGCGGCCGAATTTCTAACAGAGAATGGTTTAAAAGTGTCGGATGTTACCTTGATAAGTGCGACAATGCAGCGGCGAAAGAAGAATACAACGTTTAGTGATTTGCCAGATGAAATTTATTATAAAGCGCTTAGGACTAGTCTTGAAAATGAACTATTGCTCGAACGCACATTCGCAAAATTAATTAATGCAGATGTTAATAAAGCTGGTTATACGACGCCGGAAAAAACTTTAGAAAAGTGTATTAATTATATTGTGACTGAAGGAAATGGAGAGATAACGGCGGAAGCGTTGTGTAATCTGACCGGTGAATTCCAGAACGTTGCGGAAGAATTTAAACGTTTGTCAAACAGACCTTTATCGGAACGCTTAAATAATTTATATGCTTCAATTGATAGACGAGATGCAGAATTAATGGAGCATGAGAGAAAAATGTTAAATACATTATTTAATATTTTTTCACAGAACTTTGGCTGCGTGGCAACGCATGAACCTAGACCTTATGGTGGAAACGTGAGAGTTTTCTCCTGCGAACAGCAAGATGCAAGCTTTTATCAAGAATTTTTCGGGGAAAATTTCGAAATATGGAAGCCCTACATTATAGGAAATTACAGAAGTGATATTATTTCGGGGCAACATTTTGACTGTATAGTAGGAGATAATTTGAAGAAAAATTTACCAAAAATTTTAGATTTCATATACTAAATGAACTAGAAAGTGAGAGGTTCGAATGAACGTAAGCAGTCTTAAAAATATACTCGTTAAAAAAATAATCGGAGTTGTGCTGGTTGTATTTGGGGTAGTAACATTAAGCTTTTGCTTGCAACTTTTTACTGGTACAGATCCGGCAGAAATGATTGTTCGGAAACAGAATGTGTTTGCAACGGAAGAACAAATCCAAGCAGTTAGAGAAGACCTTGGATTGGATGCACCATTTCATGAAAGATACATTAGCTATATATCTGATGTGATAAAAGGCGATCTTGGAATAGCAATAACTAATCGGAAACCGGTAATAGATAATATAAAGGAGACAATTCCGGTTACTTGTACAATGGTTATGATGTCGATGTTATGGGTTGTTTTGTTTACGGTCATTTTTTCTGCAATTTCTGTAATTAGTAATAATGGTATTTTTGATAATTTAATGCGAATTATTTGTATTATAGGTATATGTGTCCCTAGTTTTTGGTTAGCATTAATTTTGTTAACAGCATTAGCTGTTAAGATTCCTATTTTTAATGTTATTTCAGACGGGAGTATAAAGTCTTTAATACTCCCGTCTGTAGCAATGGCAGTTCCGATTATTTGTATTGCTGTACGAGTATTACGAGCTTCCATATTAAGCGAATTAAAGAGTGATTATGTTACATATGCTAGAGCTAGAGGCTTTTCAAACACACAGATTATTTTTGGAGAAGTACTGAAAAATGCTTTGCCGGCAGCTATTACTCTGTTTGCACAGTATTGTGCGGCTCTTTTTGGAACATCAGCTTTGGTAGAAAGTGTATTTTCAATTGATGGTTTAGGTATGTATCTAATGGAATCTTGTGAAAGTATGGATGTTTATGGGATTTCAGGATCAGTCTTAGTGTGTGCTATTTTATTTGTTCTTTTTAATACGATGGCTGACATTATCTCAAGTGTCCTTTGTCCGGCATATAGGAGGGAAATAGTGTGAAAAAGAAAATACAGATAATTATAGGATTAGCTTTAATTGGAATATTTGTCTTGCTAGCTATTGCTGCACCAATTTTAGCACCTAATGATCCGAATGCTACAGACCTTTCTATGAAAAATGCTTTACCATCAAGAGAATACCCACTTGGATGTGATCAAATGGGGAGATGCGAATTGTCAAGGTTGATATATGGAGCACGCTATTCATTGGCATTGTCTATACCAATACTAGTTCTTTTGGCAATAATTGCTTTGTTTGTAGGTTGTTATTCAAGTTACAAAGGTGGAGTTGCTAATGAAATTGTAAGATTGATATGCAATATTTTAATGGCATTTCCATTGTTAGTTGTGGCGATGGCGCTAGTATCTACTGTGGATAATTCCGTAGCGAGCATTATTATTGCTATTGGAATTTCTATGATGACGTGGTTTTTACGTATGGCACGTTCATATGCAAAGATAGAATGTGGGAAGGAATATATTGAAGCAGCAATGGTTTCAGGAGCTTCTGATTTGCAGATTGTAGTGAGACATTTGATACCCAATGTACTACCACAATTTATTGTTTATTTTACCACGGGTATAGCAACAGCTATTATGTCAATATCTAGTTTTGCATTCTTAGGTGTGGGACTTATTGCGGGTACTCCTGAATGGGGAGCGATGCTTAATGAGGCTAGGAATAGTATTTATACAAATCCTGGATTAATTATTTATCCAGGGATTTGCTTAATAGTATGCTGCGCAGGCTTTAATTTGTTAGGAGAAGGATTGAGAGATATTATTGGAAAGGAGGACAAGATTCGTGTCTCTTGAGGTAAAGGATCTTACAATTTCTTTTGCAGAAGGAGGAGCGGTAACAGAGAATATTTCATTTCAGGTTAAACCAGGAAATATGCTTTCTATAGTTGGAGGCTCCGGCGCAGGAAAGACGACGATTTGTAGAGCTATTATGGGACTCCTTGGAACTACTTACAAGATTAAAGGAGGAATTTTTTATAATAGAACAAATCTTTTGGAAATGTCACACACAATGTTAGAGCAGATATATGGAAAAGATATTTGCTTTATTGCACAAAATCCCATGACAGCATTTAACCCATCAATTAAATTAGAAAAGCAATTGAGGAAGACTTATTTACAACATCAAAAAAGAATATCAAAAAGAGATATACGAGATATTCTTATAGATATGTTGCAAAGGTTTGGACTGGAAGATGGGGAACGGATTTTAAGAGGTTATCCATTTGAAATGTCTGGGGGAATGCTCCAAAGGCTCATGATAATTGCTGCATTAATTAATAAACCTAAAATTTTAGTGGCTGATGAAGCGACAACAGCTATTGATGCGTGTAATCGCAAAGAATTAATGGAACAACTAAGGTGTTTATGTGAAGAAGGAATGTCAATTTTGTTTGTTACACATGATTTGAAAGCAGCATCATATTCAAATCAAATATTCATTTTAGACAAAGGTAAAATGGTAGAATATGGAGAAACGAAAACTGTATTATCTAACCCTAGAGAAAAATACACAGAATATCTCTTAAACTCATGTCATTTAGAAAGAAAGGTGGTATGAATGATAGAGATAAAAGACCTGAGCTGTTCTTTTACAAAAGGAAATTTTATTAAAAGTAAATTTACGGCAGTATCGACCATTAATGTTACTTTTAAAAGAGGAGGGAGATATGCAATCGTAGGTGAGTCCGGATCAGGAAAAACAACCCTAGCTAGAATAGTGGCAGGAATTCAAAAACCAGATAGTGGTAATGTCTTGATAGATGGAGAGCCTGTTTTTAGTAAAAAAGGAAAGATAAACAAAAATCATTTTAAAAAAATACAAATAATTCAACAGAACTCAGCTTCAGCATTAGATCCTAAAATGACAATTGGTAAATCTATTGAGGAACCATTAAAATGCTTTTTTCATATGTCTAAACTCGACAGAAAGAAAAGATGTGAGGAGCTGTTGGCATTATGTAATTTACCATTTAGCTATTATACCAGATTACCACCTGAGTTATCTGGTGGTGAACAAAAACGGGTCGCAATAGCACGGGCATTAGCAGCCGAACCGGAATGCTTAATATTTGATGAGGCGACAAATGGATTCGATTTACCATTACGTAAGAAAATTATCGAAGAAATTATAGAACTTCAGAGCAAAGTAGGATTTACTTTGATATTTATTACGCATGATATGGAACTTGCCGTTGTAGTGGCAGATTATATTATGGTAATGAGAAATTCTAAGCTGATAGAAGCGGTTTCTTTTGCGGGAGATCCGTCAGTTTTTAAAGATGTTTATAGCAGGGGCTTACTTTCAGCAAGTGACATACTATAGATAAGAACTAAGAAGAAAGGAAAATTTCGATGAAGACTAAGACAATGGCAACAATTTTATTAGCCGCAAGCATGGCATTATCGTTAACAGCGTGTGCTGGGACTACAGATACAGACCAAACAAAGGAAAGCTCAGAAAATATTGAAACAAGGAATAATAAAAAGGAAACGGAAAATGTTCATCTAAATTTAGCTGAAAGCTGGACATTTGAATATTTTTACACAATTATAACTCCAGAAGTAAGTAGTTCTACGGGGTATGATATTACTTATTATCTTACAAATTTTTATGACACTTTAGTGGAATATACCGAGGAGGGAGAAATATCTGGAGTTTTAGCAGAAGACTGGAAAGTCAGTGAAGATGGAAAGACATATACATTTAACTTAAAGAAAGGTATTAAGTTTTCAGATGGCTCAGATTTGACAGCAGAAGATGTAGCTAAATCAATTTTGGCAGTGCCGGTCAATCTTGGGCAGTATAACGGTAGCTATGGAAAATTATCGACAATCATAGAAGATGCAGTTGTGATAGACGATTATACCGTAGAATTGCATTTAAAACAGCCATATTATAATACATTGAGAGAGTTGTGCTTAACAAATCCGTATGGAATTGTATCTTCAGAACAATTTGATGATGAATTGAAAGCAAAAGAATCTTTTAGGACAGCGACATATGGAACAGGTCCTTATATGTATGAAGGCAGTAATGATGGGCAAACGTGGGATTTTGTTCGCAATCCTAATTACTGGGGGAATACGCCACAGGTAGACAGTTTTTCTATTAAGTATATCGCTGACAATGATGCAAAGATTCTTGCCTTAAAAAATGGTGAGATTGATTATATTTCAGGAATTAAGAACATATCTGCAGAGAGCTTCGAGGAAATGAGTCAGACGGAAGGCTTTAGCGCAAAGAGCGATGAGAACTCATTACAAAGCTATTATGTAGGATATAATTTGAGTAATCAAATTTTTGGGGACGAAGTGGTAAGAGAGGCTCTTTCTGCGTCTATTGATAAAGAAGCAATTACGGAAAGCATATATGGTGGTTTATATGATAAAGCAGATACATTCTTTTCGGCAGAATTACCTTACTGCGATGTAGAGCAGGAAATAGTATCATTTGACATTGAAGCTGCTAACGAACTTTTAGATGCAGCGGGATACAAAGATAATGATGGAGATGGGATTCGAGAAAAAGATGGAAATAAATTGTCAGCAGCATTTTTGTACCAAACCGGATCGGCATCAGATGATGATCTCGTGGTGTATATTTGTGACCAGGCAGAAAAGATAGGAATTGAGTTGACGCCGCAATCAGCACAGATGATGGATTGGTATGCTTTAGTTCAAAGTGGAGACTATGGACTGACAATTTTTAAAACACAAGGCGGATATTATGACCCGGCTAGTGTAATTACTAATATTAATCCGGAAACATCAATGGATCCTATTGTTATGCAGATAGGAATATCGCAACCGGAAATTGCGCAGTTAGTTGCAGAATTAGATTCTTCTGCTGATGAGGCTAGAGTCCAGGAAATTTATAATACAGTTTTAACGACTATAGCGGAACAGAATTTAACTACACCATTGGTTTATACACATCAGTTAGCTGTATATAATGATAAGATAGCAGACTATACCTTTCCGATAGATGCAAATTATACATCTGTTCAAAATATAATTCTAAATTAGAAAAATACTCTGTTGCAACCGGATAATGACTAATGAAATAAGTATTATCCGGTGCAATAAAAAACTAAAGGAGAACAAATGAAAAGGATAGGAATTCTCGGAGGAACGGGTGCAATAGGAAGCCGTACAGTAGAAATTTTGAAAGAAAGCTATCCTCTACTAATTTCCTACTATTCAAGGCCTAAAGCATCAGAAAGAAATTGTAAGTATGTAAGAGTGGATATAGCCAAAAAAGAGGAGATTGAAAGATTTTGTCAAGAATGTGATATTATTGTTAATTGTGCGGGAGCTTCTTACTTGAATGGAGAGAAAGTGGCAAGGATTGCTGGACAATTAGGTAAACCATATATAGATCCTTCAGGAGAGACATTTTTAGAAGAACAGATTGCGGATATTTCTAAAATGGGTATTTTTGTTTTATCTAGTGGTTTTTTCCCAGGAATGAGCGGTTTATTAATGAGATATTTGTGTGAATCATTTGATCAACCCGAAACGATTTTGGGATTAAGTGCTAGTAATGAAGTGCCTAGTCAATCGGCAATTGAAGATTTTATTCTGACAAATCTATCTGGTTTTGGCGTAGCATTACATTATTATGAAAAGGGAAGGCTTATAAGAGATAATACAGAAATAGTGGAAATAATTAATAAAAGACCATTTAAATTTCAAAATTATCTTACTGTAGAGGCTGAAAGAATAGCGAAGTACTATTCACTAAAGCAGGCCAATTGGTATAATGCTTCATTCAAACCAGAAATTGTTAGGAAAATGCAGGTAGCCGTGGTAAGCGCACAAAATGATAAGAATAGTTATCGCAAATTAGTAGAAGAAGTAGTCTCAATGACCAGAGCGGATGTAGGGAATAGCGAGCAGTTTACCTATATGAAAATAGAGGGAACTGGTGTGAGTAACGGGGCAAGGCATACTAAAAGTGTAGAAGTTACAAGTAATTGTAGTAGTAATATGAGTGCAATTATTGTAGCGCATACTGTAATACAAATAATAGAAAAGAACCTATCCCCGGGAATTTACTATGCGATGGATATAATTAACCCCCGCGAATTATTAAGTAAACTAAGTCATTATGAGTTGCAAATCAAAGAAAAAAGCATAGAGAAAATGGATATGGAGGACAAATACGATGAAGGAACAATCTAAATTACATATTATTGGGAAAATTAGCAATCCTAAAATTATGTTGATTCATGGCGTCGGTTTTTATTGGGAAACATGTTTTAAAGAAATTATAGAGGCATTATCTGGACAATATTGTATTTTGCTTCCGGAATTAGAGGGACATTGCCGTAAGCCAACTAAATATATGAGTTCTGTGTCTGTAAGTGCTACAGAAATTTTAGATGAAATAAAAGAAAAAGGAATCACTCAGATTGATGTTGTGTACGGCATCTCATTAGGGGCAAGCATTGCGCTGGAAATCGCTATGAAAAATCAGCTTATAATTTCACATTTGATTTTAGATAGTGGACAGTACGAGTCAATGGGGGAAATGACAGAACAATTTTCAGTAATTATGGCGCAGCAGTTTTTGAATTTGCTAAAAGGGGAACATTTGATCTCTCCAATAAAAGAAAATATGGGATATGAAAATAAGGATGATGTGAAAGTCTTACAACCATTAATTTTTCCTGAGATTACATACGATGCACTATATCATGCCTTTTTAGTAGCATATGATTATGATATAAAGGAACGCATTGAAAAAATCAGAATGAATGTGGTAATTATGTTGGGTGGGAACGAGATTTATGCAAAAAATTCTATCCCTCTTGTAGAGGAGAAATGCATTAACCCTCCACAAGTATATGAAGTTCCAGACAAAGGTCATGCAGAGGTATTAAGTAAAGAACCAAATGTAATAACAGGTTTGATCAAGCAACTTTTACTACAGGAGAAATAGCCATAAAAAGTTTTATCCATAGACAGGATGTGCAGTTAATTATATAATAAATGCAACACTGTTTTGATTGGAGGAAAAAATAATGGCATTATGGGTAGAAAAGGCAACGGATAATATAATATTGGCAGCAAGAGAAGAATTTATGCGCTATGGTTACTTAGACGCTTCTATAAGAAGAATTGCCGATAAAGCAAATACAAGTGCGAAATCTATTTATACACGATTTTCTAATAAAGAAGGCCTTTTTGAGTATTTTGTGAAAGAACAAGCAGAATTTTTCATTAATGGAGTTGCTAAAAACTTAACAGAGTTTTCATCACATACCAGGGAAGATCAGATTAATAGCAGAAAGGAAAACGGAAATGATTTAAGTAATAGCCTGCTAGAGTATGTGTATGATAATTTTGATGCGTTTTATCTTATTATATGTAAATCCAAAGGAACACATTATGAAGGATTCATTGAACAACTTGCAACTTTGGAGACAGAATATACCTTAAAATATATGACTACAATAGAAACTGAAAAGACGGGTTTACCGAAGATAACAGAGGAGTTTGTCCATATGATGAGCCGTTCTTTCTTTGAAGGTTTCTTTGAAATGGTTAGACATAAATTTGATAGGGAAAAGGCCAGAGAGCATATAAAAAAGCTTTTATTATTTCATAATAGTGGATGGGAAAAATTTTTATTTTAATTTCTTTCAATAGATTTGTACTATTAAAGGGAATATCATACAAATTATGTTAATTTATAGGTAATTGCGAAACAAGTTCGCAATCTTGATTGAAAACAAGGATAGAATCCTGCAATGCAGGATTCCTGGAATGGAAGGTGGCAGTCATTCATTTAGGGCATGACAAAAAGGCTTCATAGTTAGTATGAAGCAGAAAAATTTATAAAATCTCAATTTTAAGCAATCAAAGGCTTAAGACTTCGAATGTATTGATGTTGATGAATTTTATCAGCAACGATTACTGTAACAAGTTGAGCTATGCCAGCCAAAAGTAAATCGGCATGAAGCGTTTTTTCGTTCTGGGTCTTACGATTAGCTACGCAAAAGCTGTCTTTAAAGTGGTTAATAGATTTTTCAACGTTTACACGGATTTTATATGTTTTTTCCCATTCTTCTGAACCTCGTTCCACTCCGGGATAGGCACGAAGATTCTTTTCGGGATAAACGTAAATCATTCTTCCACAGGAAGATGTTGTGCAGGGATTATCACAATGGCATACACGGCGTTTTGTTTTATCTGCTTTATTGTATTCCCATTTCATTTTCGGGCAGACAAATTTCATCGTGGGAATTTTGCTTTTTAAGTGTGATTTACTACCTTCTCTTTTCATAGGAAGCGAAGGATCATGAGGACAACAGGGAACAGCATTTTCGTTGATAGTATAACCGTTATCTTCCATAGAAAGTTTTACGCGGAGAGGAATAAATGCTTTTTCAAATCCAATTTCACCGAAAAGAGATTTGTAGATTTCAATCGTGTCAAAAGCAGCATCACCAAGAAAAGTCTTAGGGGCGATAAGCGGATGTTTCTGAAAGAAATCAACCAGGACAGGAAGCAGGGCTTTTGAATCGGCAAGAGATTTATCCTCATCAGGAGAGTCAGATTTCTTTTCCACAACGATATCCGGATGAGCCTTTAGGAACTCTTTGTTATAGAAAGTGATATCACGGACAATACCAAGTCCGTTGGTTACAATGCCAAACTTATAGGCGTAACAGAAATGTCCATTAATGTACATCTGCTGGATTGCCTGATTGGAAGCAGCATGCGTAGGCATGGAACCATAAGCAGCCTTATAAGGATCATAGGAATCATCAAGGTTATGGGATTTCTTGAAAGCCTTTAACTGCTTGATAATACGGTTTACGTATTTTGGATTATTTTCAGTTACCCAGGCTTCAATGCCAGAGGTATCGAAGATGGTCATAGCTGCCAGATGAGGATCAAGTTTTTGGCATATCGGTTCGGTCATATCAACCATGTGATCGAACAAAGATTGTAAGTCCATCAGGAAATCCTGTTTAAAACGGGTAAATTTTGAGGCATCAGGAACAACATCAAAGCCACAGAAATCACGTAATTCCTGAGAGTATTTCAAGAAAACGATCAGGAGCATATCAGTCGGGATTGAGAATATACGCTGAATCAGAAAAGCTTTAAGCATTGGATAAAGCTGGTGCTTACGAGGTCTTCCGGTTGAAGCGTGAAAATGAGTAATAAAAGAAACAGGAACAATTTCATCAAGGTTAATGGCTTCATCAAGAAGTGAAAGGAACTGGTATTTGTCGTTGTCGAATTTCTTTTGGCAATCTTCAAAAACTTCTGCCAAAGTGAGCTGCTTATGTGTTATCATATAGGTATATCTCCTTTTGGTGGATTGGTTTATAGTTTTTCGCAACTCTATTTTACCATAAACCTTGAGGAGATATTTTATTTTAACAACAAAAAAATGCCGTATTTATGCGGCTTTTGGCGTTTCGCAAACGCCTAATGTTAATTTAAGCAGAAAGGAGAGCACATGGAAAGTAAAAATAAAAGCAAAAATGATAGAATAAAGAGGCTCATGAGTTTTACTGGGAGAAGTCAATGGCTATTAATTTTAGCTAGAGTGCTGTCAGGAATTAGTGCTGTTTTTATTCTGGTTCCATTTTTATGTGTATATTTTGCAGCAAAGGAGTTAGTTGTTGCATTTACAGGCGGGCATATGGACACGGATAGATTGTTAAAATATGGAATATATGCACTAATATTTGAATTAATAGGTCTTCTTATTTATTTTGTGGCGTTACTATGTTCACATATAACCGCATTTAGAACAGAAAAGAATCTTAAAATGGCAGCATTAAAACGTTTGGCAAAAATGCCAATGGGATATTTCGATACGAATCCAAGCGGAAAGCTGAGAAAAATAATTGATGATAATAGCTTTCAAACAGAATCATATATTGCACATCAATTACCGGATTTGGTTGGAGCCTATGTAACAATGGCTGCAAGTCTTGTATTAATGCTGATTTTTGACTGGAGAATTGGTATACCGTTACTACTTTTATTTGGAATTGGGTTTTTCTTGCAGGGAGCTCTAATTGGTAAAGACAGTATGGAATTTATGAAGACATATCAGGATTCGTTGGAAGTTATGAATCATGAGGCAGTAGAATACGTTCGGGGAATTTCAGTGGTAAAAGTTTTTGGTCAGACTGTACAATCTATTACTAAATTTAATAAAGCAATTGAGTCATACAGGGATTTTGCAATTAAATATACAATGGCATGTAGAAAAGGAATGGTAGCATTTACAGCAGTAATAAATTCTAATTTTCTTGTGTTAGTACCAACGGCATTGGTTATAGGAACTATATCAGAAGATTTAACGGATTTTACTGAAAAGTTTTTGTTTTATGTAATTTTTTCTCCTGCATGTGCTGTTATGCTAAATAAAATTTTATATATGACCAATTATAGAATGCAGGCAGAAGAAGCAATGAGGAGAATTGATATGATTCTAACTGCTGAAGTGCAATCAGAAACAATAAATCCTAAAATAACAAATAGTAATAATATAACCTTTTCTGATGTAACTTTTACTTATGAGAATACAAAAAAGCCAGCTATTAGTAAAGTATCTTTTACTGCAAAAGCAGGAACGACAACTGCAATAGTAGGACATTCCGGATCGGGGAAAACAACGACAGCAAGTTTAATACCAAGGTTTTACGATATACAAGAAGGAAGTATAAAAATCGGAAATGTAGATATAAGAGATTTAACACATGAAGATTTGATGAAAAAAGTGGCATTTGTATTTCAAAATCCTAAACTATTTAAGGACAGTCTGTTGGCAAATATCTGTGCAGCCAAACCGATGGCATCTAAAGAGGAGGCACTCAGAGCAGCACATCTTGCTCAATGTGACGATATATTGGCAAAGTTTCCAAAGGGCATCGATACTATTGTAGGAAGTAAAGGCGTTTATTTATCAGGTGGTGAAACTCAAAGAATTGCTATTGCAAGGGCAATTTTGAAAGATGCTCCTATTGTTGTGTTGGATGAGGCAACAGCATTTGCCGATCCGGAAAATGAATATGAGATTCAAAAAGCTTTGGAACGTTTAGTTAAAAATAAGACGGTAGTTATGATTGCCCATAGATTATCAACAGTACGAGATGCAGACCAAATTCTTGTTATGAAAGAAGGTAAGCTGATAGAGCAGGGAACACATGACAAATTAATAAAAAAAGAAGGAGAGTATGCTCGTATGTGGAATAATTATGTAAAGACAACAACATGGCATATAGGAAAAGAGGTGGAAACATGTTAAAGCGTGCATTTGCGTTAAGTGATAAAGGAGCAAAGGATTTAAAAAAAGGAATTGCGGCCGCCACATTATATAATATATGTTTAATGATACCAGTTGGCTTTTTGATGTTGGTTATTCTTGATATGTTAGACAAGATTTTAGGAAAAGATTCTGCGCTTAATGAGAATATAATTCTATATTGTGCGATTACAGTGGGTCTGTTTATTCTTGTGTTTGCAACTCAATGGCTTCAATATAATGCAACCTATTCTGTGGCATACAAGGAAAGTGCAAACCGGAGAATTGTATTAGCTGAAAAGATGAGAAAGTTGCCATTATCTTTTTTTGGGAGTAAAAATATTTCAGACTTGACAACAACTATTATGGGAGATTGTACAGCACTTGAAAGGACGTTCTCTAATGCTATTCCAATGTTGTTTGGTACAATTTTTATGTTTATCATTATGGCGATTGGACTTTTAGTAGTTGATTGGAGAATGGGCTTGTGCATTATAGTACCGGTACCAGTTGCGGCGATAGTCATTTTAGTTGCAAGAAAAGCACAAGAAAATGCTGAAATAGCAAATTTAGAGGCCAAAAGAGCTGCTTATGATGGTGTACAGGAGTTTTTAGAAACTATTCAGGAATTAAAATCGGCTTCCAGAGAAGAAGAATATTTAAAAAGGCTTGATAAAAAATTAGAAACAGTGGTTAAATGTTCCTTTAAAAACGAATTAGCGCCTGGAGCTGCAAATACTACAGCTCAATTTATTTTACGCTTTGGATTAGTGGCGGTTCTTCTAGCAGGGGGATATTTTGTAGGTAACGGTTCTTTAGCAATTTCTACGTTTATTCTTTTTTTGATTATTGCGGGGAGAGTATATGATCCATTTAATGCGTGTTTCATGCTTCTAACAGAGATATTTTCAGCTCAAGTGAGTATTAGAAGAATGAAAGAGATAGATACAACACCTGAGCAGACAGGCAGTAATACTTGTGGTAATAAAGGATATGATATTGAATTTAAAAATGTCACATTTGCATATAATGATGAAGTGGTTTTAGACAACATATCATTTAGAGCAAAGCAAGGACAGGTTACGGCTTTAGTAGGTCCATCTGGGAGTGGAAAATCTACAGCTGTAAAATTGGCAGCACGTTTCTGGGACGTCGATTCTGGTGAAATTTTGCTGGGCGGAGTTAATGTAAGCAGCGTAGAACCAGAGACACTATTTAAAAATTATTCTATTGTTTTTCAAGATGTCTTATTGTTTGATGATACGGTAATGGAAAATATCCGATTGGGAAGAAAGGACGCTACAGATGAAGAAGTTATGGCAGCTGCTAAAGTAGCTCAATGTGAAGAATTTATTATGCGGCTACCTAGTGGATATCAGACAAATATTGGTGAAAATGGAAGTGCATTATCGGGAGGAGAGCGCCAGAGAATTTCAATAGCGCGTGCATTATTGAAAAATGCTCCTATTATTTTACTCGATGAAGCGACCGCATCGATGGATGCAGAGAGCGAAACTTTAGTGCAGGAAGCTTTATCGGCACTTTTGGAGAATAAGACAGTTATGGTTATTGCACATCGTATGAGAACAGTCGCTAATGCGGATAAAGTTGTAGTATTAGAAAAAGGGCATGTGAAGGAAGAAGGCACACCAGAAGAATTACTACGATTGGATGGCTTGTACGCACATATGGTAAGACTTCAGAGTAATGGTAAATATTAAAAGTTGCGGTGCGGATTTTAGAACTTGAAATTAAGCATTTTCTAGTTCTGAATCCGCCACCTAAGATTATGGCATATATGGAGAAAAATAGTGAAAAGTAGAATATTAGAACAATATGAAAAGATGGATGATTTTGAAAAAATAACTTTTGATAAATTAGTTAAGCGTTGTGGGAAGTTATATGGTGAAAAAATTGCGCTTAAAGATTTAACAGAAAGAATTACATACAGTGAACTACAAAAAGAAAGTGAAAAAATAGCTCAAAAGTTAATTGGACTGGGAATTAGAAATAGTAATATAGTACTGCTGCAATGTATTAATACAGTGTTTTTTGTTAAAGTATTATTTGGACTCCTTAACTTGGGAGCAATTCCGGTTTTAGTTTTACCTGCACATCGTGAAGTAGAAATTATAAAAATGTTAGAAAAAACTAATGCAGTAGCATATATTGCTCCTAAAGAATATATGGGATTTGAATATAGTAATATAGAGAAAAAAGTTAAAGAGTACTTCCCTGAAATTATCTGTTTGAATGAACAGTCTTTTGATAAAGAAGCTTTGGATGACATTCCAATTAGAGAAAATGGAATAGAGATTGAGTATGATGATGTAGCATTACTTCTATTATCGGGAGGAACAACTGGAGAACCCAAGCTAATTCCTAGAACCCATGCAGACTATATCTATAATGCTAAGAAAGCGGCTGAAAGAAGCGAAATGGATAAGGAATCAGTATATTTAGCATCTATGCCAATGTCACATAATATGACGCTTTCTAGCCCTGGAATTCTAGGCACTCTTTATATGGGCGGTACAGTTGTAATGTGTTCTATACCGAGTCCAGATGATATTTTAGAAACAATAGAAAGAGAAAGGGTTACAATAACAAGTTTAGTTCCGGCGGTTGCCACATTGTGCGTAGAACTGTTGGAGTTAGATAGTTTTGATATAAGTTCTGTAAAAACAGTTATAATAGGTGGCGCAAGAATGGAGGAAAAATTAGCTAAAAATATAATAAAGGGCTTCCAGTGCAAACTCCAAAATCAATACGGGACGGCAGAAGGCCTTATAATGTCTACATTGTTGGAGGATAAAGAAGAAATAGTAATTAAATGTCAAGGAAAACCTATCTCAGAAGCTGATGAAATTAGGATTGTAAACGAAAATGGCAAAATCTTATCGCAAGGACAAGCGGGTGAAATGGAGACAAGAGGACCATATACCATTACGCAGTACTATAATGCAGAGGATAGTATTGGGCGTTTTACAGACGACGGATTTTATAAAACAGGAGATAGGGTAATTCAGGATGAAAATGGGAATTATCGTATATTAGGAAGAATAAGAGAAGTGATTAATAGAGGTGGAGAAAAAATATTACCATCTGAAATAGAAGAGGAATTAATGCGCATTAAAGGGGTAAAAAAAGTAGTTGTTGTACCATGGAAAGATGATGTTCTCGGACAAAAGAGTTGCGCTTTTATAGAAATGTGTACGAACTGTTTTATGGATAAAAAACAGATAATTCAATTGATGCTATATAATGGAGCAGCACAGTATAAAATTCCAGATAAAATAGAATTCATAAATAGATGGCCTACTACTAAAATGGAAAAAATAGATACAGAAAAATTAAAACAACTTGCGTTAGAAAAATGAATTGAATTTGGAGGAAATATTACTGATGACTGGAAAGTTTTCTAAAAACATTATTCTTTCAATGGCACAAGGTTTTGCTAATACATACCTATTATATACAGCATGTGAACTGGATTTATTTGATATTATTGGAGAAGCTAAAGAAAAAATTTCTGTACAGGAGATTGCAGAAAAAGCAGAAGTAGATCCAGATATTATAGCTCGTCTTATGCAACCCTTGGTAATATATGGATTTCTTCAAGAAAAAAATGGCATGTATAGTTTGACAGAAGCCGGAATTTTATTGAGCGATAAGGGAGAGGACTCATTAAAAGGATTTGTCCTTTATTGCGGAGGTATTTGTGCAAGAAGTTGGGGAGTAATGCCTGAAGCTGCACGGCAAAGAAAAATCCCATATAGTTTGGCAGTAGGGGAAGGCTTATTTAAAAGTAATGAGAATGATAATAAACATTACTATGCCTTCGATGCAATGATGAATTATACAAGTCGAAACCTTTTATTGGATGATTCTGTAAAAAGATATACAGGGGAAAATATAAGGAAAATAGCCGATATAGGAGGTGGCAGTGGAGCAGTATTAATTCAGTTTTTAAAATTATATCCCCAAGCGGTGGGGAGTATTTTAGACTTGGATTTTGTAGAAAAGCGAGCAAAAGCAAATATTAAAGAAAACGATATGTCTGAAAGAGCAGAGTTTGTTAGAGGAGATTTTTTCAAACCTTATGATATTACAGCAGATATTTTCATTTTATCCAGAATCTTACATGATTGGACGGATGAAAATGTGATTAAAATCCTAAAGAATATTCGAAAGAATATGCACGGGAGGGAGACAATTCTTGTAATAGAACAGCTATTGCCAGAAGTTCCAGAACGTGAGAGCCTAAATGTCTATATGAATGACTTGCAAATGTGGGCCGTATGTGGAGGAAAAGAAAGAACTTTATCGGAATATAAAGCTCTTTTCTGTGAAGCAAAACTAGAATTAAGAAATACATATAAATTAAAATCAGGTGAATACATTTTGGAAGTAAGGCTTCCTTCAATTACTTCGGATTATGGTGAGATATGATTGCTAAAGAAAAAGCTTGATATGAAAGACTCAGAAAGTGTGGTTACTGAAAAATGTTTAAATGGTTGGCTTGAAAAGATAGAACATATATAGTCATCCTCTGACCAGGTATGAAAATTTGATGTGTAATAGGAATTTAGAGTATTTATCGAAGATAAGTTCTCTGAGAGACCAGTTCCTATTGCCTTTGTATAGGCTTCTTTTCGAGTCCATATTTCATAAAAGCGAAAATTAGCAGAATTTAAGGAAGAATTTTTAACATATTCAATTTCTTCAGGATGGAAACAGTATTTCATAATTTCCAAAGGGGCAGTTATATTTTTTTCTATATCAGCGCCTACAAAAGCATTTGAAGAAAGGCAACATAGTATGGCATTCCTAGTGTGAGAAATACTGAAATCAATATTAGACTTAGGAAAGAGAACAGGCTTTTGATTAGGTTCAGAGTGAAAAAGTAATTCGTCTGCAGAAATTCCAATCATATTACTTAATGCCCAACGTATTATGAGACCAGAATAAAGGGCAAGTTTTTTATCTTCAGTAAAAACAAACTGGGTTATTTTCTCTTGACGCTCAGGGGAAACATAGTTAAACAAGTAGGTATCTATCTGCTCCCATTTCGAGAAAGTAATTGGTAAATAATAAACGTACATTGTAGAACCTCAACAAATTTTTTTATTATTTTAACATATAATGGAGGAGTTAGCAATATATGCAAAAGCGACAAGATGTAAGGATAGGGAAATCAGGGGAAGATTACCTAGAGACAATTCTCATTCTTCAAAAGAAATTGGGAGAAGTACGTTCGGTAGATGTCGCCCGTTATGTAGGAGTATCAAAGCCCAGTGTATGTCATGCGGTTAATATTTTATGTAACGGTGGCTTTCTTACAAAGGACGATAAACATTTTATCTATTTAACAGAGGAGGGGCGAAAGGTCGCTGAGAAAATTTATGAACGACATAAATTTTTTAAAGAGCAACTTATATCTGTTGGAGTTAGCCCAAAGATAGCAGAAACAGAGGCCTGCCGTATTGAACACTGTATCAGCGACGAATCGTTCCTTAAACTAAAGGAACATCGAGAAAAAGGCAAGGGATGACGGCGAGGAGCTACATATAGTAATATAGAAGTTCTTTTTATGATTTTTTACTTATCATTTTGCGTTTCAAGTATAGAAAACGTATGTAATAAGTAGAAAAGAAAAAAGGAGAGTTCTATATGATAAAACGAATCAGAATTGCAATTGACCATGGAAACAGAAATATTAAAACGGTTCATACGGTATTTACGACCGGAATCAGCGAAAGTGATATTAGTCCAGGCAGAGGAACTGATTATCTGGAGTATAACGGAAAATTTTATGTGCCGAGTAATCGGAGAATCCCATATCAGAGAGATAAGACTGTCGATCAAAGATTTTTCTTATTGACACTTTTAGGAATAGCAAAGGAGCTGGAGTTAAATCCGAATATAGAAAAGGGTGATTTGATTCAGGTCCAAATGCCGATAGGTCTGCCGCCGAAGCATTTTGCGGAACTCTATGATAAATATGAGACGTTTTTCCGGGGAACTGGAGAAATGCAGGCTTGCAGAACGCTTTGAATGGCATTACACGCCAAAACATGGTAGCTGGCTGGACATGGCAGAGATAGAAATCGGCATCATGAGCCGCCAGGCCCTGGGGAAGCCACTGCCAGATTTGGAAAGCTTTAAACAACAGGTTCGTACATGGACTATCAGGCGTAATGCAGAATGTGCAAAAATCAACTGGCAGTTTAAGACGCAGGATGCACGAATTAAATTGGCCAGGTTGTATCCGGTTATAGTTTAGAAACTAACCGGATGCAGTACTAGTTCTCTTTTCAGATTTTCAGCAGAGATGGATGGTTGATAATCAGGCTCGCCAGCTTCATATCGGCGCAGTGCTTCCAATTCTTCTGGGTCTGGTTCTATTTCTTCAACGTCGGACAAAATAAATGATGCCTGAATTAAGTTCCAGACTTTTTCAGCCTCTTTAGAATATGTGATTTGAAACAAAGAAATGCTCCTTTTCCGGGGTTTCCGGGATATTTAGAATTTTTATCTTTGGTAGAAGCAGATATGTTTCGGCTTGTTTTTAATATAGCATATAAAAATATTGGAAGCAACTTTAATGTAGGATTGGCGATGTGATTTTTTTTCGGCTATAATAGATAAAAGAAAGGAGAGGACGCATATGAAAGTAGCAGCAATTCAGATGCCCACAGTAAAAGATAAAATACAAAATATCCGTACTGCCGGCACTTATATAGAAAAAATAAAGGCAGAAAATCCGGACTTTGTAATTCTTCCGGAGATGTTCTGCTGTCCGTATCAGACCGAAAATTTTCCAGTTTATGCAGAAAAAGAAGGTGGTCCATCCTGGCAGGCAATGTCTGATTATGCCAGAAAGTATCATATTTATCTGATCGCTGGCTCCATGCCGGAAGCAGATGATGTGGGAAAGGTTTACAACACTTCTTATATTTTTGACAGAGATGGAAAACAGATTGGTAAGCACAGAAAAGCTCATCTCTTTGATATCAATGTAAAAAATGGCCAGTACTTTAAAGAATCAGATACTCTGACTTCGGGAGATCATGCCACAGTATTTGATACTGAATTTGGGAAAATGGGTGTCATGATCTGCTACGACATCCGCTTCCCGGAGTTTGCCCGCACAATGGCACTGGACGGTGCAAGGATGATTTTCGTCCCTGCAGCATTTAATATGACCACAGGTCCGGCACACTGGGAACTGACTTTTCGTGCAAGAGCCCTTGACAATCAGATCTACATGCTTGGATGTGCTCCTGCCAGAGATACACAGGCAGGATATATTTCCTGGGGACATTCTATTGTAACAGATCCATGGGGAAAGATTATGAAACAGTTGGATGAGAAAGAGGGTATTTTAATAGAAGAAATAGATCTGGACCGGGAAGACCAGATCAGAGAACAGCTTCCGTTATTAAAACACCGCAAATCTGAAATGTACCATTTATAGGAGAACACATTTTTTTCGCAGACTGACCATAGATCAAACATATTTATCAGATATAGTAATACCATCAACAAAAACAAAAAAACAGAGAAAATTCAAAATAGAAAGAACAGAGAGGCATATGGAAATGACAGAAACAACAAAGAGAACAACAAAAGTATGGGCACACAGGGGTGCCAGCGGATACAGACCGGAGAACACTCTGGAAGCATTTGAACTTGCCATCAGACAGGGCGCAGACGGAATCGAACTGGATGTACATACTTCCGCAGACGGCGAACTCATCGTTATGCACGACGAAAACGTAGACCGTGTCACAGACGGAACCGGACTGATCAAAGATATGACACTGGCTCAACTGAAAGAATTAAAAGTCAGTACACCCGCAGAACCATCAGGAATTTATCACATTCCAACTCTGGCAGAAGTACTGGAGCTCATGCGCACCACAGATATGATGGTAAACATCGAACTAAAGAACAGCATCTGCTTCTATCCGGGAATGGAAGAGAAGATTCTGAAACTGGTAAAAGAAATGAATATGGAAGACCAACTGATCTATTCTTCCTTTAATCATTATAGCCTGTTGCAGTTAAAACAGTTAGACAATCAGGTACAGACGGGAATCCTTTTCAGCGACGGATGGGTGAACCCTGCCATATATGCCAAGAATCTCGGAATCAACGCCGTACACCCTGCAGTTTATCACCTGAAATACCCACAGTTCATAGAAGAAGTCAAACGTGCCGGACTGAAAATGCACGTATGGACTGCCAACAAACCAGAACACATCCAGCTGGTAAAAGACGCAGGTGCAGAAGCAGTCATTACCAATTATCCGGACAGAGCGATTGAGATTATAGAGAAATAAAAAATTCCTGCCTGTTCATATGAAACTGTCATATGTTCAGGCAGGATTCTTTCTTGTATCATTATATAGATATTGTGGATTTTCAGAGTTTTCTGCTGCTATTTGAAAACCATTTCAGAAATTATTTCTGCAGTTTCTTAGCATGCTCAGATTTCGGCTCACAGGTAAGTTCAACACCCAGCTTACGGAATTCCAGGATATCCACCTGAGACAGAAGTACGGAAGTATGAACCTGGCAGCCTTTTAATTTTGGAATCTGTTGCAGGGCAAGCTTGGCATCTTCATTATCTGCGGCACTGATGGAAAGTGCGATCAGAGTCTCATCAGAGTGAAGTCTTGGGTTTTTGCTTCCGAGATATTCTGTTTTGAGTGCCTGAATCGGTCTTAATGCTTCCGGAGAGATAACATGTTTGTCATGATCGATTCCTGCCAGTTCTTTCAGTGCATTCAGAAGCAGTGCTGAGGATGCACCAAGAAGTTCAGAAGTCTTACCTGTAACAATACGTCCGTCAGGAAGTTCCAGGGCAGCAGCAGGTGCACCTGTTTCTTCTTCGCGTTTCAACGCAGCAGGAACCACCTTGCGTTCTTCGATGGTCACATGAGCCTGTTTCAGCAGAAGCTCAATCTTATAAACTTCTTCTTCGCGGCCTGTTCCGCGAACCAGAGCTTCCATGCTCTTATAATATCTGCGGATGATCTCCTGACGTGCAGCTTCCTTGCAGACTTCATCATCAACGATGCAGTTACCGGCCATATTAACGCCCATATCTGTGGGAGATTTGTAAGGGCACTCGCCCATGATTTTTTCAAACATAGCCTGAAGAACAGGGAAAACTTCAACGTCACGGTTGTAGTTAATAGTAGTCTCACCATATGCTTCCAGATGGAACGGGTCGATCATGTTCACATCATTTAAGTCAGCAGTAGCTGCTTCATATGCCAGATTTACCGGATGCTTCAGCGGGATATTCCAGATTGGGAAAGTTTCAAATTTGGCATATCCTGCCTTGACACCGCGCTTGTATTCATGGTAAAGCTGAGAAAGGCAGGTGGCCATTTTTCCGCTTCCGGGTCCTGGAGCAGTGATGACAACCAGTGGTCTTGTTGTTTCGATATAATCGTTCTTGCCATATCCCTCATCACTTACAATAAAGGAAGTATTATTCGGATAACCCGGGATCAGATAAAGCACGTATACTTTGATTCCAAGCTTCTCCAGACGTTTCTTAAACGCATCTGCGCTTTCCTGTCCGGAATACTGGGTGATGCAGACACTTCCGACATAGAGTCCGCGCTCGGTAAATACTTCCATAAGGCGGAGTACATCTTCATCATAAGTGATACCAAGGTCACCTCTGACTTTATTTTTATCAATATCAGCGGCGCTGATTACAATAACGATCTCTGCCTGATCAGAAAGCTGCATCAGCATACGCAGTTTGCTGTCCGGCTCAAATCCCGGAAGAACTCTGGAAGCATGGTAGTCATCAAAAAGCTTGCCGCCAAATTCCAGATAAAGTTTGTTTCCAAACTGGTTAATACGTTCCCGAATATGTTCGGACTGCATTTTCAGATACTTGTCGTTGTCAAATCCTATCTTCATTTGTTCATTTCCTTTCCTCATCACATTTTTAGTACTGCTCATTTAGAATATCCCGGGACATACAGCGCAAATTTATGCGGTCAGCATAAATTCTGTGTATTGCGGAGTGCATTACCGGGAACGAAGTGAGCAGTAATCAGTTTGTCAATAGTATACTACAAATAAAGCCATTTGTAACAGGTGAATTTGTAAAACTTCATATAAATTTTATAGGGTTTATAGAAAGATATGCACAACCGGACACAATTTTCACAATCTCGCAGTTGATTTATACCCGAATTCTCTTTATAATAAGAACGATAACGTTTAGGAGGAATGAAATGGATAATCATATGGATAACAATCCGAATGGCAATCGTCCTGATAATAATAAAGGTCCGGGCAGACAGGACCCGAACAAGAATCATCAGTCGATACTGGCCTTTCTGGTATGCCTCCTGGTAACTCTGGTATGTTTCGCCATGTTTACCAATATGCTCAAGGATAATTCGAGTGAGATCACTTATGATAAATTTATTGAGATGGTAGATGATGGAGATGTGAAAGAGGTTACGCTTCAGTCAAATACACTGACGATCACGCCGAAACATCAGTCATCAGGATTTTCAGAAGAAGTTTATTATGCCAATCAGATGGAGTCAGTAGATAAGCTGACGGAGAGACTTGAGGGAACAGGAATCAAGTTTGAGTATAAGAAGCCGGATGCAGCAGGGGAAATTATTTCTATGCTGGTCAGTGTGCTTCTGCCAACGATTCTGCTCTTTGTACTTCTGACGGTATTTATGCGCCGCATGAATAAGGGCGGCGGAATGATGGGCGTTGGAAAGAGCCGCGCCAAAGCCTACATTCAGAAAGATACAGGAATTACTTTCAGGGATGTGGCAGGGCAGGATGAGGCCAAGGAATCACTGCAGGAGGTGGTGGATTTCTTGCATAATCCCGGCAAATATACTACCATCGGAGCGAAGCTGCCGAAAGGAGCTTTGCTTGTAGGACCTCCGGGAACCGGTAAAACACTTCTGGCAAAGGCAGTAGCAGGAGAGGCACATGTGCCGTTTTTCTCCCTGTCAGGTTCTGAGTTTGTGGAGATGTTTGTAGGTGTGGGTGCATCACGTGTCCGCGATCTCTTTGAGGAAGCAAAGAAGAATGCACCATGTATCATTTTTATTGATGAGATTGATGCAATCGGAAAGAGCCGAGATTCTCATTATGGCGGCGGCAATGATGAGCGCGAGCAGACCCTGAACCAGCTTCTTGCGGAAATGGACGGATTTGACACTTCAAAGGGACTTCTGATCCTGGCTGCTACCAACCGTCCGGAGGTTCTTGATCCGGCACTTCTTCGTCCGGGACGTTTTGACAGACGTGTCATTGTGGACAGACCGGATCTGAAGGGAAGAATCGAGATTCTGAAGGTTCATGCAAGAAATGTACATCTGGATGAGACTGTTGATTTTGAGAACATTGCACTTGCAACTTCCGGGGCAGTGGGTTCGGATCTGGCTAATATGATCAACGAGGCTGCTATCCTTGCTGTTAAGAGTGGACGCAGCGCAGTATCCCAGAAAGATCTTCTCGAAGCTGTTGAAGTAGTTCTGGTAGGTAAAGAGAAGAAAGACAGGATCCTCAGTGCACAGGAGCGCAGGATCGTATCCTATCATGAGGTAGGACATGCACTGGTAAGTGCCCTGCAGAAAGATGCAGAGCCTGTACAGAAGATTACTATTGTGCCGAGAACTATGGGGGCACTTGGTTATGTAATGCAGGTGCCTGAGGAGGAGAAATATCTCAATACAAAGAAGGAACTGGAAGCAATGCTTGTGGGATATCTTGGCGGACGCGCAGCAGAGGAACTGGTATTTGATACTGTCACAACCGGGGCAGCCAATGATATTGAGCAGGCTACCAAGGTGGCAAGAGCCATGATCACACAGTACGGTATGTCCGACAAGTTCGGACTTATGGGTCTGGCTACACAGGAGAATCAGTATCTCAGCGGAAGAACAGTGTTAAACTGTGGCGATGACACTGCCACAGAGGTTGACCATGAGGTAATGGTACTTCTCCATAATTCTTATGAGGAAGCCAAGAGACTGATCGGCAGCCACAGAGAAGCACTTGATAAGATTGCTGCTTACCTGATCCGCAGGGAAACCATTACAGGTAAGGAATTTATGAAGATTTTCCATGCGGCAGAGCGTGGAATCGAGATTCCGGAAAATCTGGATGATCTGGTAATTCCAGAGGAAAAACAGAATACAGTAACGCTGGATAAGCCAGAGATTCAGTGATACAATAACAGAGTCGGAAATGAAATAATTTCCGGCTCTGTTTTCGTATCACAGAAAATTACGCTGTAATATCTCATGGATACGAAAAGCGTTCAGGGCAGGATTTTTTGTATAGAGGAGAGTTTATGTTTCAGATAGAAGAAGAACTGAAAAAACTTCCGGGTAAGCCGGGGGTTTATATTATGCATGGGGAGAAGGACGAGATCATCTATGTTGGAAAAGCCGTCAGTCTGAAAAACAGGGTGCGTCAATATTTCCAGAGCAGCAGAAATAAGGGCGCAAAGATTGAACAGATGGTTACCCATATCACCAGATTTGAGTATATTATCACAGATTCGGAACTGGAAGCCCTTGTGCTGGAGTGTAATCTGATCAAGGAGCACAGACCGAAATATAATACCATGCTCAAAGATGATAAGAGTTATCCGTTTATCAAAGTCACAGTAAATGAGGAATATCCCAGAGTTCTTTTTGCCAGAAGAATGAAGAAAGACAAGGCAAAATATTTCGGACCATATACAAGTGCCGGGGCTGTAAAAGATGTGATCGAGCTTGTGCGAAAACTTTATAAGGTGCGATCCTGTAATCGGGTATTGCCAAGAGATTGTGGGAAGGACCGTCCATGTCTGTACTATCACATGAAACAGTGCAGTGCGCCATGCCAGGGCTATGTGAGTTCAGAAGAATATAAGAAAAATATCGCAGAACTGCTGAAATTTCTCAATGGAGACTTTAAGGATACGATTGATATGCTTACCGACAAAATGATGGCAGCTTCCGAAGAAATGCGTTTCGAGGATGCCATGGAATACCGGGATCTGATCCGCAGTATCCAGAAGATCGGAGAACGTCAGAAAATTACAGGTTACGGAGAGGAAGATAAGGATATCATCGCAGTTGCCATGGATGAAAGCCTTGATCTGCGGGAGCAGGATGCTGTTGTACAGGTATTCTTTGTCCGGGGAGGCAAACTGATCGGGCGGGAGCATTTCTATTTGCGTGTGGCGCGTGGCGATACAAAGGCTCAGGTATTATCCAGCTTTATGAAGCAATTTTATGCCGGAACTCCGTTTATCCCACGTGAGATCATGCTGCAAAAAGAAATCGAAGATGCCAAGATCATAGAGGAATGGCTTACAGATCGAAGAAAGCAGCGAGTCTATATCAGGGTACCGAAGAAAGGTACGAAAGAGAAGCTGGTAGAGCTGGCAGAAGAGAATGCAAAGATGGTTCTGGATAAAGACAGAGAGCGTATCAAACGTGAAGAAGGAAGAACCATCGGAGCAGTTCATGAAGTGGAAGAGTGGCTTGGACTGTCGGGAATCAGGCGTATGGAGGCTTATGATATCTCCAATATCAGTGGTTTTGAATCTGTAGGTTCCATGGTTGTCTATGAGAAAGGAAAGCCAAAGCGCAGTGATTACCGCAAATTTAAAATAAAGTGGGTTCAGGGACCGAACGATTATGCAAGCATGGAAGAAGTACTTACCAGACGATTTACTCATGAGGGAAAAGATGAGTTTGACAGCTTTTCTATTATGCCGGATCTGATCCTGATGGATGGTGGAAGAGGACAGGTGAATATTGCGTTAAAAGTCCTGGAGATTCTGGGAATAGAGATTCCTGTCTGTGGTATGGTCAAGGATGACCATCACAGAACCAGAGGACTGTATTACAATAATCTTGAAATTCCCATTGATACAGACAGTGAAGGCTTCCGCCTGATCACCAGAATCCAGGATGAGGCGCACCGTTTTGCCATTGAATTTCACCGATCTCTGAGAAGTAAAGAACAGGTGCATTCCCTGTTGGATGATATCCCTGGTATCGGTGAAACCAGGCGGAAAGCATTGATGCGGAAATTTAAGTCTGTTGAGAATATCAGAGATGCATCATTGGAAGAACTTACGGAGACAGAAAGCATGAATGCAGGAAGTGCACAGAAAGTCTATGAATTTTTTCATGGAGCTAGTACATCGTTTTCGAAATAACTATACCACTCACTTGTCTGCGAATCCGATTGCACAGGTCTAAAAGCCTCAGCGTAGCCCGCTACGCCTGCGTTTTTATACCAGCACACTCGAATCCGCATCCTACGCGATTGGTATAGTTATTTACGGCACACTGGTGAGAAAAAAATATAAAATATGTAAAAATATTCCTGGGTTCTTCTACATATTACCCAAAGACTCTCGCTTTTTGTAATTGAAGTTGTATATAGTGATGTGATATAATAAAAAAGACGTGAAATTTACTATGAAAGTTTCGGACGACAGCTATAAATGAGTTATGTCTGTATGAGCAGGTTTTGAGATAGCGGACAGACCGGGCTTTCAGATTTTGAACTGAAAAGGAGAAATAAATGAAGGGTGTACAGTTGACAAAATTAGTTCAGGAACTGGGACTTCACAACCTGACTCCTGAAATTGATCTGTCTGAGATTGTGATCAAGACAGCGGAGATCAACAGACCGGCATTGCAGCTGACAGGATATCTGGAGCATTTTGCAAATGAACGGGTACAGATCATCGGATATGTAGAGTATACTTATCTGATGCAGCTCAGTGATGAGGAACGGAAATTTAAATATGAAAGATTTATTTCCAGCAAGATTCCCTGTGTAATTTTCAGTACAATGACAAGACCATCACAGGATATGATCGATCTGGCAGTTAAATATAATGTTCCGACTTTCGTGACAGAGCGTACAACTTCCAGTTTTATGGCTGAGATTATCCGCTGGCTGGGTGTACAGCTGGCACCATGTATTTCCATCCATGGTGTGCTTGTGGATGTATATGGTGAAGGTGTCCTGATCACAGGTGAGAGCGGAATTGGCAAGAGTGAGGCTGCGCTGGAACTGATCAAACGAGGACATCGTCTTGTCAGTGATGATGTTGTAGAACTTCGTAAAGTCAGTGATGTGACGCTGGTGGGTTCGGCACCGGATATCACAAGACATTTCATTGAACTTCGTGGCATTGGTATTATCGATGTCAAAACTCTGTTTGGTGTTGAGAGCGTTAAGGATACACAGTCTGTGGATCTGGTTATCAAACTGGAAGAGTGGGACAGAGACAAAGAATATGACCGTCTCGGCCTGCATGAGGAATATACAGAGTATCTTGGAAATAAGATTGTATGCCATTCTCTGCCTATCCGTCCGGGACGTAATCTGGCTATTATCGTTGAATCTGCGGCAGTTAACCACAGACAGAAGAAGATGGGATACAATGCAGCGGAAGAGCTGTACAAACGTGTTCAGGCAAACCTTGCAAAGAAACGTGAAGAAAAATAATTTAAAGTAATTTGGAGGATATCAGATATTATGGGAAAGTATTGTTTTGGAATTGACGTTGGTGGTACATCTGTAAAATGTGGACTCTTTCAGACAGACGGAGTCTTAGTTGAGAAATGGGAAATTCCTACACGTAAGGAGAACAGTGGAGAAGCAATCCTGCCGGATATTGCAAAGACAATCCTTGACAAGATCGCAGAGCGTAAGCTGGATAAAGAAGAAATCGACGGTGTGGGAATCGGGGTACCGGGACCTGTTAATGAGAGAGGGGAAGTGCCATGTGCGGTAAACCTTTTCTGGGGCTTTAAAGAAGTTACTAAGGAACTGACAGAACTGACAGGACTTCCGTCCAAAGCAGGAAACGATGCCAATGTAGCAGCACTTGGCGAAGCATGGAAAGGCGCAGCAGCAGGAGCTAAGAACGTTATTCTTGTAACTCTTGGAACAGGTGTCGGCGGTGGAATCATCGTTGATGGAAAGATTGTTGGCGGTGCTCATGGTGCAGGTGGAGAAATCGGTCATGCAGCAGTTGACCATGAAGAAAAGGAAGCCTGCAACTGTGGTAACTGTGGATGTCTGGAGCAGTATGCGTCTGCAACAGGTATCGTTCGCGTGGCACAGAGAACTCTGGCTGCTACAGATGAGCAGACTGTTCTTCGCAAATTTACGAAACTTTCAGCAAAGAATGTTCTGGATGCTTTTAAAGAGGGCGACAAAGTAGCCTGCGATGTTATGGCACAGGTAGGAGAAATGCTTGGTGGAACACTTGCCATGTTTGCATGTGTGACAGATCCGGAAGCCATCGTTATCGGCGGTGGTGTTTCCAAAGCCGGACAGCCATTGATCGACTGTATTCAGAAATACTATGAGAAATATGCTTTTACAGCATGCAAGAAAACACCGATCATTCTTGCAACTCTCGGAAATGATGCAGGTATTTACGGATCTGCGCGTATGGTTATTAAAGAAGTATAATATCTGAGAATCAATTTTGAAAGTATATAAAAAATCCACAGTCCTGAGTTGACAGGACTGTGGATTTTTTGCAGTACAGGAACATCATTCGGAGGTGCTCCTGTACCGGTATTTTTGCATTAATAATAGTCGACCTGATAAGAGGAATCATCCTCGTTACCGTCACCGTTGTCATCGCTTCCGCCGGTATTATCAGTACCATCGTCACCGCTGTTACCGTTGTCATCAGTATTGTTACTGTCACCACTGTTGTCGGTATCTCCATTATCAGAGTTTTCGCTGTTATCAGTGTCAGTGGTGTTGTCAGTCTGATCAGAGGAATCTGTATCATAATTATAGTCATAATCATCACTGTCATAGAAATGCTGGTCACAGTATTCAGTAGGCATGGTACCTATGTCAAAGTATTCAGTGATCACCGGACAGCCGGCTCTTGGAAGAAGTCCGGTTTCCTCGCAGACACTTAACTTTTCTACACTTGCAGGCTTCTCGAATTCTTTGGAAGGAAGTCCCTCATGGATACGAGTCATAACCTTTTTCCATAAAGCTTTGTGGAAGTTACGCGCATAATCAGGTAATTTCTCATTGTTGTCATAACCGGACCATACTGCGCATGTATAATATGGTGTATAACCCACAAACCACAAGTCGTTATAGGCTTCGGTTGTACCTGTTTTTCCGGCAACAGGCATATTGTCAAGCTGGCAGGCTGTACCTGTACCCTGTTTTACAACATCCTCCATTGCACTGGTGAGAAGAAAAGCAGTACTTTCTTTGATTACGGAACGTTCGGCAGCAGTATTCTCGATCAGGACGTTTCCGTTGTGATCCAGAATTTTTGTGTAATAAATTGGCTTGATATAATTTCCGCCATTTGCGATGGCTGCATAGGATGCACACAGTTCAACATTTGTGACACCGCGGGTGATGCCGCCAAGCGCAGTGGCAAGGTTTGCATCGCTCCATACATTACCATTGGCATCTTTGTCAGCCTCTGTTCCATGAGCAAGGGTTGTAAAACCAAAGTTGTCCAGATATTTCAATCCAAGCTCAGGAGTTACTTTTTCCAGACACTTGACGGCTACAACGTTAATGGAATTCTGGATTGCAGTACGGATCGTGGTTGTTCCGTTGTAAGAACGGGTTGCGTTGTTTACAGGGGAACCATCCGGATATTCATAAGGTTCGTCTTCAAATGTTGTTGCAAGAGACATGCCTTTTTCATTTAAAGCAGGTGCATAAGTGGACACGATCTTAAAGGTAGAACCAGGCTGTCTGGTAGTGTCCGTTGCCCGGTTCAGTGTAAGACTTGCCGTTTTCTCTCCACGACCACCGATCAGAGCTTTTACATAGCCGGTATGCTGGTCGATCACACTCATGGAAGACTGTGGCTGAGGTGCGAAATTGACACGCTCTGCAAGAACTTTACTTCCGTTGGCGAGTATGCTTGCCTTATATTTGTCTACATAAGTCTGTCCATCTTCCGGGGAATCGAACAGAAGATCGAAATCGGGATCCTCATTCTGAAAATAAAGCTGCAGCATTTCCTTACTGTAGTTTACCTGATTTCCATCAGGATCGGTAACCGTCAGGGCATAGTCAAGTTCATACTGGACAGTGTCCGGATAATTGGAAGGATCTGCATATTCCTCATCCAGGATATTCTGGATCTTGGAATCCTGTGTTGTATATACTTTAAGTCCGCCGCTGTAGAGAAGATTGGTTGCCTGTTTTTTGGTGTAACCTTTGATATTCATCAGGTCGTTGATGATCTGATCTGTCAGTTCATCTTCAAAATATGTGTAAACAGTATTCTCAGTGCTGGAGTTCTTTTCCTGAGCGGCCTGGATACGGGAATAAACATCATCTGCAAGAGTTTCATCATACTGATCCTGAGTAATATAGTTCTGATCCAGCATATGCTGGAGAACTTCCTTGCGTCTCTTCCTGTTGCTGTCAGGATTGATGATCGGGTTAAATTTCGTCGGGTTCTGTGTGATACCTGCCAGAGTTGCACATTCAGAAAGATTCAGATCCCATACATCCTTGTCAAAATACTGTCGTGCGGCAGCCTGTACACCGTAGGAACCGGCACCCAGGTTAATTGTGTTCAGGTAATTCTCAAGAATGGTGTCTTTATCAGTTTTTTTCTCAACCTGGACAGCAAGGTACTGTTCCTGGATTTTTCGCGTAAATCTTTCCAGCTGAGTAGATTCACTGGTCCAGTTGGTAAATACGTTATTCTTAAGAAGCTGCTGTGTGATCGTACTGGCACCTTCTGAGAAATCTCCGGTAGTGAGAGCTTTCATTCCGGCACGAAGAATACCTTTTACGTCAATACCGTTATGTTCATAGAAACGTTCATCCTCAATTGCGACAACTGCATGCTGCAGATCAACAGGTATCTGATCGAGAGTGACAGGCAGTCGGTTGGAATCCGGAGCAGCCAGTTTACGGATCTGATTCCCTGCATCATCGTAGAGAAAGGTTGCATAGCCCAGTGGCATAATATCAATATCATCAACATCAGGAGCAGTATCAATTACACCCCTGAATGACCCCACACCCAGACAGGTTACTGCGATGCAGAGTGCTATCAGTGATACGAACAGGACTCTGATGAAAGAAACTCTGGCGCGCTTTCCCATCATGGAAGAACGGGAAATCAGTGCCGTCCGTTTCTTTGCAGTCGACTTTTTACCGTAGTTCATGTTAAACCTCCTTTATAATCCGTTCTATTATATCAAATAAGAATAAGTAAATAAAGCAGAAAAATAAAAATTCACAATTGCTTTTGGATCTTTTTAATGGTTATTGTGTTTTTTTACAGGATTAGTATACACTGTGCTGGCACATTTTTGTAATTCATGGTACACTGAGTCAATAAGAGAACGGAAAGAGGAGTATGAGACATGCTTGAGAAATATAAGACAGTTTACGAGGGCGGGGAAGGCGAGATCGTGGAAAAGAAATCCAGATTTATTGCTACAGTGCGTCCTGTAAAGACCGAAGAGGAGGCACTGGCCTTTATAGAGGAAATGAAGAAGAAATATTGGGATGCCAGACATAACTGCTATGTATATTCGGTGGGAAAGAACAGGGAATATACCAGATGCAGTGACGATGGTGAGCCGTCAGGCACTGCGGGAAGACCAATGCTGGATGTAATCCTGGGGGAAGATATTTATAATGTGGCAGCAGTAGTTACCAGATATTTTGGAGGGATACTTCTTGGAACAGGAGGTCTTGTCAGAGCATATTCCAGGAGTCTGCAGGAAGGTCTTGCCGCCAGCACAGTGATTGAGAAAACCTACGGAATTTCTATGGAAGTAGTTACGGATTATACCGGGATAGGCAAGATCCAGTATATTGCCGGAGAACAGAAATTACCGATCCTTGATTCTGAATACACTGACAGGGTAGTTCTGCATTTGCTGGTTCCGGCGGATCAGATTGCATTTGTAGAAAAAGCAATCACCGAGGGAACAAATGGAAGAGCGAAGATGAAGAAAGAGAAAGATCTTTACTATTCAGTGATTGACGGTGAAGTGAAAGTATTTACGGACTGATAAAATATGCCCCATGCAGCCTGAAAACTGCATGGGGCATAAACAGTCAGCGAATCAGCATTTCTCCGGTTCCGGATAATCAACACCGAAAGTTTCTACTGTCATGGATTTGATTTTCTGCTCGTCAAGCGGACGGTCGCTGTAATCGGTATCTTCTTCTGCAATACGGTTTACAACATCCATTCCTTCAGTGATCTTGCCGAATGCAGCATAAGCACCGTCAAGATGCGGAGCATCTTTGTGCATGATAAAGAACTGGCTTCCTGCTGAGTTTGGATGCATGGCGCGTGCCATGGAAAGAACACCTGCAGTATGTTTCAGATCATTTTTAAATCTGTTCTGAGTGAATTCACCCTTAATGCTGTATCCCGGACCGCCCATACCTGTTCCGTCCGGGCATCCTCCCTGGATCATGAAACCGTTGATCACACGATGGAAAATAAGTCCGTCATAGAAGCCTTTTTTTACAAGACTGATAAAGTTATTAACTGTATTCGGTGCAATCTCAGGATATAATTCTGCTTTCATCACATCGCCATTATCCATGGTAATTGTAACTATCGGATTTGCCATAGTTTCAAGTCTCCTTTTCAAAAAGTATTGTATTTCGCTGTTCGCTCTATTATAATATGCAAAGAACAATTCTGCAAGAAAAAGGTGGAAAAGATGATTATAGAGACAAAAACACCACAGGAAACATTTGAGGTGGGAAAGAAGATCGGAGAGAATGCGAAACCGGGTCAGATTTATACTCTGACAGGTGATCTTGGAGTTGGAAAAACCGTATTTACCCAGGGAGTTGCGGCAGGGCTTGGAATCACAGAGCCTATCTGCAGCCCGACATTCACGATCATTCAGGAATACGAAAGCGGACGTCTTCCTTTATATCATTTTGATGTTTACCGTATCGGTGACATTGAGGAAATGGAAGAAATCGGATATGACGATTATTTCTTCGGACAGGGAATCTGTCTGATCGAATGGGCTGATCTGATTGAAGAAATCCTTCCGGAAAAGCTGATCAAAGTAACCATAGAGAAAGATCTGGAGAAAGGCTTTGATTATAGAAGGATTACAGTGATTGGTCCGGAGAACAGTTAGGAGGTAGAAATGAAAATTTTAGCTTTGGACAGCTCAGGAATTGTTGCATCTGTAGCAGTTGTGGAAGATGATACATTACTGGCTGAGTATACTGTAAATTATAAGAAAACACATTCTCAGACTTTGCTTCCGATGTTAGATGAGATTGTGAAGATGACGGAACTGGAACTGGAATCCGTAGATGCTATTGCAGTGGCAGCGGGACCGGGATCCTTTACAGGACTCCGTATCGGCTCGGCAACAGCCAAAGGCCTGGGACTTGCCCTGAAGAAACCATTGGTAGCAGTACCGACAGTAGATGCACTGGCATATAATCTTTATGATGCACAGGGATTGATCTGTCCGATCATGGATGCCAGAAGAAAGCAGGTATATACAGGAATTTACAGATTTGAAGAGCATCAGCTTATGACTTTGAAAGAACAGTGGGCAGCACCGATAGAGGAACTGCTGGAAGAACTGAATCAGAGAGGAGAGATGGTTACATTTTTGGGAGACGGTGTACCTGTATTTCGTGAACTGATCGCAGAGAAACTGCAGGTTCCGTATTCTTTTGCACCGGCTCATGTAAATAAACAGAGAGCAGCGGCAGTGGCAGCTCTTGGCAGTATTTATTATAAAGAAGGACGCACAGAGACTGCTATGGAACATATCCCGGAATATCTCCGCGTTTCCCAGGCAGAGCGTGAGCGTGCAGAGAGAGAAAAAGAGCAGAAACCGGCAGGTACAAAAATATGATCCTGCGGGAAATGCTTGTGGATGACCTGGATCAGGTAATGGAGATTGAGCAGGATCTTTTTCATGTGCCATGGACAAAAGAAGGTTTTTTTACTTTTCTGACCAGGGATGATGCCATGTTTCTGGTGGTGGAAGAGAAAGAAAAGATTCTGGGTTACTGCGGTCTTCTTATGGTTCTGGATGAGGGAGATATTACCAATGTGGCTGTGCGCAGGGACAGACAAAAAGAAGGAATTGGCGCTTTTCTGATGCAGAGCCTGATCCGTCTTGCAGCAGAGAGGGAGGTTACGACAATCCATCTGGAAGTACGTGTGGGAAATGAGACTGCAATCCGTCTCTATGAACGTATGGGATTTACCGGAGATGGAATACGTAAGGCATATTACAGTGATCCTGTGGAGGATGCGCTGCTTATGACCAGACATCCCGAATGAAAAAGAAATGAAAGCAGAAAAAATCAGCAGCCGGACCATACACCTTTTAAGGGAATTGCCGGAAGCTGGAAAATAGAGGGAATATATGTTAGATGTATGTTTAGTTGGAACCGGTGGAATGATGCCTCTGCCGCGCAGATGGTTGACTGCGCTTATGACAAGATATAACGGGAGCAGTCTGCTCATTGACTGTGGTGAAGGTACTCAGGTAGCAATTAAGGAGAAGGGGTGGAGCTTTAAACCTATTGATGTGATTTGTTTTACTCATTATCATGGAGATCATATCAGCGGGCTTCCGGGACTTCTTCTTACTATGGGAAATGCAGACCGCACAGAACCATTGACTCTGGTAGGTCCCAAAGGTCTGGAGAGAGTGGTCAATGCACTTCGCGTCATTGCACCGGAGCTTCCGTTTGAAATTAAATTTATTGAGATTACACAGCCGGAGCAGGTCATTGAATTAAATGGCTATCGTATTACGGCTTTTAAAGTGAACCATAATGTACTCTGTTATGGCTATACCCTTGAGATTCTCCGCCAGGGAAAATTCTCGGCTGAGAGGGCGAAAGAGCAGGATATTCCACTGAAATACTGGAATCCGCTCCAGAAAGGGCAGACCATCGAAGCAGACGGTATTACCTATACACCGGAGATGGTACTTGGACCTGCGAGAAAAGGAATCAGGCTTACTTATACAACAGATACCAGACCAACAGAATCTATCCTGCGAAATGCAAAGGAATCGGATCTGTTTATCTGTGAAGGAATGTACGGAGAAGATGACAAAGCAGACAAAGCACGCGGATACAAGCATATGACTTTCCGCGAGGCGGCGGTTTTGGCCCGTGATGCCCGGGTAAAGGAGATGTGGCTGACACATTACAGTCCGTCTCTGGTCAGACCGGATGAGTTTATGGATAAAGTTCGTGAAATTTTTCCAAATGCATATCCGGGAAAAGACGGAAAGAGTCTGGAATTGAATTTTGAGGAATAATATGTCACTGAAACTGATTATGAACAAGTAGTAAAACGGATGACTTATCCGTCGGATATATGAGGAACAGAAAATGAAAGATACATTAATTCTTGCAATTGAGAGTTCCTGTGATGAGACTGCAGCTTCTGTTGTCAAAAACGGAAGAACTATTCTGTCAAATGTGATCTCTTCACAGATCGCTCTTCATACTTTATACGGTGGGGTAGTTCCGGAAATTGCTTCCCGTAAACATATTGAAAAGATTAACCAGGTAATTGAACAGGCACTGGCAGATGCAGATGTAACTCTTGATGATCTGGATGCAATTGGTGTCACTTATGGTCCGGGACTTGTAGGTGCACTTCTTGTGGGTGTTGCTGAGGCGAAGGCAATTGCTTATGCAAAGAAGCTTCCACTGGTAGGGGTCCACCATATTGAGGGCCATGTGTCAGCAAATTATATTGAACATCCGGATCTTGAACCTCCATTTTTATGTCTGATCGTGTCAGGAGGACATACACACCTTGTGATCGTTAAGGATTATGGAGAATTTGAAATCCTGGGACGTACCCGTGATGATGCTGCAGGCGAAGCTTTTGACAAAGTTGCAAGAGCTATCGGACTGGGATATCCGGGAGGACCAAAGGTAGACAAGCTCTCTAAAGAGGGAAATCCCAATGCAATTGAGTTTCCAAAAGCTAAAATTGGAGATTGTCCGTACGATTTCAGCTTCAGTGGTGTAAAATCAGCAGTGTTGAATTATATTAATCATGCGCAGATGACCGGAGAAGAGATAAACAGAGCAGATCTGGCAGCATCTTTCCAGAAAGCGGTAGTTGATGTGCTGGTGGAGCATACAATGCTTGCAGCCAAAGATTATGGGATGACTAAGATTGCAATTGCAGGCGGAGTGGCTTCGAATGGAACGTTAAGAGCGGCAATGGAAGAAGCATGTAAGAAAAATAATTACAGTTTTTATCGGCCGTCACCGATCTTCTGTACAGACAATGCAGCAATGATCGGAGTAGCTGCTTATTATGAATATATTAAAGGTACACGTCATGGCTGGGATCTGAATGCTGTGCCGAATCTTAAACTGGGAGAGCGTTGAGATGTCAGAAAGAAATACGGCCATTGTTCTGGCAGCAGGGCAGGGAAAAAGAATGCACAGTAAAGTACAGAAGCAGTTCCTGGAGATACAGGGATACCCGGTTCTGTATTATTCCCTGCGCTGTTTTCAGGAAAGTCCGCTGATTCAGGATATTATTCTTGTGACAGGAGAGGAATCTATCTCCTACTGTAAAGAAGAAATCGTGCAAAAATATGGATTTACAAAGGTATCGGCAGTAATCCCGGGAGGAAAAGAACGCTATGATTCTGTCTATGCAGGTCTTTGTGAATGCAGAGACTGTGAATATGTATTGATCCATGACGGTGCAAGACCTTTTGTGACAGAAGAAATTCTTAAACGTGGTCTGCAGAAAGTGAAGGAAACAGGTGCATGTGTGATTGGTATGCCTTCTAAAGATACAGTCAAACTTTCTGATGAAGAGGGATATGTAAAAGAAACTCCAAACAGAAAGTGTGTGTGGACAATTCAGACCCCGCAGATTTTTTCGTATTCACTGATACGTGAGGCTCATGACAGCATTCGTCAGAAAGATATGAGCAAAATTACAGATGATGCCATGGTAGTAGAGCAGGAGACAGGGGCAAAGGTTGCTCTGGCAGAGGGATCTTATCAGAATATTAAGATCACAACACCGGAGGATCTTGATATCGCGGAAGCATTTTTGAAACATTAAAGAATGTTTGGTGATTGAAAAATGCCGTATTTTAGCGGGTTTTATGGGAAATCTGGGAAGATAAAAATAAAAATTGAAAAAAATGTAAAAAAGTTGTTGACAGATGCGGGTATTGATGCTAGAATATCACTTGCGTCGGCGGTGAGAACACAACGAACGCAGTCAACAACATATGGAGAGATATCGAAGTGGTCATAACGAGGCGGTCTTGAAAACCGTTTGTCCGCAAGGGCGCGTGGGTTCGAATCCCACCCCCTGCGCTTCATATAGGGCTATCGCCAAATGGTAAGGCAACGGACTCTGACTCCGTCATTTCAAGGTTCGAATC
>ERZ1106929.214-NODE-214-length-68736-cov-29.799566_pt1 | contig 68736 bp, 60 predicted proteins | sample MGYA00403662_ERZ1106929 | MGnify/ENA primary metagenome ERZ1106929 (study PRJEB35170, sample SAMEA104062442) | human gut metagenome | biome: human gut; feature: human-associated habitat; material: faeces | place: Denmark | collected 2013-02-20 ... | reverse complement strand
CGGACAAGAAACCCAACTGGGAACCTCAAGAGCTATTCACCAATTTGCACTATGTTGCAGGCGATGTTATGGAAATCGACTTCGCAGGTGACGATCTGATTTGGGTGGATGAATATGCCGAGGTGCATCGCGATCGCGTATTCGTTGCGGCGCTTCCTGCCAGTGGTCTGATCTACGCTCAGGCGTTTGAAAATGAACGGCAGCAAACCTGGGTTCAGGGTGTCGTGGAGGCACTCGAGTACTTCGGGGGCGTCCCCAGAAACCTCGTGATGGACAACGCCAAAGCTCTGGTCCGCCACGCGAACTGGACCAACGGCGACATCCAACCGGTGATTCTCGATTTATGTGAACACTACGGCATGACAGCTCAGACCTGCCGTGTGCAGCATCCCAAGGACAAAAATCGCGTGGAAGCCAGCGTAAACATGGTTGAACGATGGATCATCGGAAAGCTCCATCTGCAGGCCGAAGGACATGCACTGGCCAAAGACAGGGAGCAGCTTCAGGAGATGGTTCGCAAACACATGAACGAACTCAATCAACGCCCCTGGCAAGGAAGAAACGTTTCTCGAAGAGCTTGTTTTGAGGAAGAGGAGAAGAGCAGTCTGCAGCCTTTGCCCGCTCATTCCTATGAGCACGGCGAATGGAAGGTCTACACCGTGGACAAGGGACACTGCATTCGACTCAACAGAGCCAACGGCTCTCATCGCTACAGCGTCCCGGCGAAGTTCATCGGGAAGCGGATGTACGTCAAGCTGACCGAGGAGAAGGTGCAGATCTATGACGGCGAGACCGGGATGTTTCTTGCTGCACATGAACGATGTCATTCGGCTGTCGGCATGAAAACCCACCTCCTACCCGAACATCTGACACCTGAAGAAAAGCGAACTCGCTTGTCACCGGATCAGTGGGTCGAGCTGTTCAGTACAAGACTTGGCATAGAGCGAACTATCGTGGAAAAGTTTGTCGCGCAGGCGTTCAAATCCGACTTCAACGGAAGACGCCTTTGCGGCGTTGTTCGTGCATTGAAAAGGAGCTTTTCGGTGCAGGTTATCGAACGGGCGATGCAGGTCATGCTGGATACCGACATCTGGACCATCGCTTTCTTTCAGCAGCAGTGCGAAACCATTCAGTTGGACGACCGTTCAGGAAACCTCTTCGAAGACAGGCATGAAGACGATGCCGATTACGTAACCACCGAACACGACAACATCAGAGATGACTATGAGTAAGCAAATGAACACTCCCGCTACGACGCTCGCCGACATCAAGACGTTGGTCAAGAAGCTACATCTGAGCAGAATGATGGAACGGTTGGAGGAGCTGTATGCCGATCCGTCCGTTCAAGATCTGACCCCTATGGAGATCATCCATGACGTTCTGACGGCTGAAGTGGATCGCCGAACCGAAAACGCACTCAAGCGCCGCCTCAAGGATGCTCACATCCGTCATCAGGATGCCTGTCTTGGGAATATTGACTTCGAAACGCCTCGTGGATTGGATAAAGCGAAAATCATGCAGTTGGGGAACTGCGACTGGATCCGTAATCACCAGAACTGCATCATTACCGGAAAGACCGGTTGCGGAAAGACGTTTCTCGCCGGAGCGATCGCTAACGCTGCATGCCGACAAGGCCTGACAGTGCGTTTTGTTCGGGTGCCTCGCTTCTTGAAGGAATTCAGCGCACAACACCAGGTGGATCGCGGGTTTGAACGGGAATTAAGAGCACTTCGACGAATCGACCTGCTGATCCTTGACGACTGGGGCATTGGGCAAATCGACGCCATCAACCGCTCCGACTTACTCGAAATAATAGAGGATCGATGCGGAGTCGGCAGCATTCTTGTGACCAGCGTGCTTCCGGTAAAGGCTTGGGCGGGATACATCAAGGATCCGACCTACTCAGATTCGATCCTCGATCGTCTTGTGCGCAACGCGTTTCGCATCAACATGAACGGAGAATCCATGCGAGGTCAGACACGATACGGTGCTGTTCCCGTTGAGGAGAACACTGAAAAGTAAGGCCCCTTCGGGGCAGATTTTGAATGGATATTTGTACAATGTAAGAAGCTCGGTTCGCCCCGAAATATGAAACCCTCACAGGTTCAGCGCCTGCGAGGGTCTCTTCTCACATTGACGGTCATCGGCATCCCTGCCTGTACCGTACGAACAGAATATCCCACGAGCATTACTACTTTCAAGAGGAGGAGTCGCCAAAATCGAGGAATCGCGATTTTTTTTTCAGGGCGTTTCTCGATTACATGAACACTGCTATGCCAAGCTGCGCACCGAATCGCCGATGTTTGCGCACCGTTCACGTAAATAGGAATCGGGGGTGTTCACGTGTTTGAGAACACCGTTCACGCAAATAAGAATTCTCAGCAAATGTCTTGCTTGGTACCGCAAGCAAAAGATGGTCTCAAGTCTACGCTGCCACTGGCACGATTAACACCTCCGACGCCCGCGAAAAGACTTCAATCGTTTCGCCTGACGATTCTCTGATGAGAGCATGGGGCAAGGTGAACTTCAAGGTCTTCCAGTTTAAGGATGCGGTAGAGAAGAAGGGTGTCGACGCTCGCCTCCACGTCGGTGTGATCGCTCAGCAAGTCATCGAGGCCTTCGCTTCTGAAGGACTGGACGCGACTCGTTACGGTCTTCTCTGCTACGACAAGTGGGATGACGAGTATGAGGATGTTGAAGTGATTGATGAACCTGAGGTCGTCGCCGAAGATGGTACCGTCACGCCAGCCAAGACGCACGTGGAGCATCGTCTCGTGACGCCTGCTGGCGATCGATACGGCATTAGATATGAGGAGGCCTTAGCCCTTGAGTGCGCTTACCTCCGACGGGAACTTAAACAGATTAAACAAAACCAGTGGAGCGCATGATGGAACATGAGTATCTACATGGCCGTGCCTTCGTGAAGAAGAGCAAAGGCAAGATTCAAATCTTCGAGACGCCTTATGGGCTTGGTGACTTCGTGCCAGTCGTAGCAGAAGGCACGACGAAGCCGAGGATGCTGAAGGACCGCTTTGCCGATGTTGTGAACGTAAAGGACTTCGGCGCGAAGGGCGATGGTGTTACTGACGATACGAAGGCGATTCAGGCGGCAATAGCTGCGACTGGTGAGCCGAGTGTAAACGCATATGGCACAAAGACACTGTCGGCACAGGTTCTTTTCCCGAAGGGTGACTACTTAGTCTCAGACTCTGCACTTTTAGAATTTACCAACTCTTTTATAGGCCTCGGGGCTAACCTTCTTTATCAAGGGGAAAAAAATCCAGTAGGGGCTTCTTTTAGAAATACTCTGTTTATAGATCCTTGTAGATCGATAACCATCGGCGGGCAAGTTGTCCCGTATGTGACGAGAGATGGACTTATCAATATCGGTAACGGGCAGTTAATTATTTGGCCTGATCTCGACGGAGATGGAGATTACGATGCTGATATTTATGCCGCAGGCAATATGTATCTCGTTGGTGAATCCTCTATCCACCTTATACACGGTGATCAGGGTCGTCTTCGAGTGGCCGCTGAGGCTCCTGCCAGCTGGTCCGACGGTACTGGGGTAGTTTATCTTCAACCGTCGGGAAATTATTCAGGTACGAAAGTAAGTAACTTACAAATATCCCCGTACAAAAGTAGCTTCCCGATCGCGTTTTTTGATTCTACGACTCACTATGTCGGCATTGGTACCAGTACGCCTGAAACAAACTTGCACGTTCATTACGCAGGCAAAAAGCAGACCATTGGAAAGTTTTCAAATGCGGGGTCGTCTTGCTTAATTTCGTATGCGGCATCGGGAACTTCTGGGACAGTTTGTGCAGGTGCAAGTGCAAACAATTACTCAGTCAGAGCTAGCGGGGGAGGAACATTTGCGTTTGGGTATAACGAATCACAAGGCAACGTTGAGGCGGATTTTGATGTTTATCAGTACGGCTCTCGTGTGTTCAGAATTGATTCGTCGACTTCCGCCATATGCCCTGGTAGGGACGCTACTCAGCAGTTGGGTTCGTCTTCTTTCAGATACTCGACAATTTTCGCAAGCACAGGTTCGATTAACACTTCCGACGAACGTGAAAAGCAGAACATTATTAAACCAGACGAAGCATTGATGAGAGCTTGGGGAAGGGTCAACTTCCGTGTATTTCAATTCAAAGATGCAGTAGAAAAGAAAGGCGCTGATGCAAGACTTCATGTAGGCGTAATTGCTCAAGAAGTAAAGGCTGCATTTGAATCTGAAGGATTAGATGCTACTCGCTACGGTCTCCTCTGCTATGACAAGTGGGGGGACGAGTATGAGGATGTCGAGGTTGTCGACGTGCCTGAAGTTGTCGATGAGGAAGGGAACATCGTTACGCCTCAGAAAACTCACGTTGAGCACCGCCTTGTCACTCCGGCGGGTGACAGGTACGGCATCCGCTATGAAGAAGCGCTTGCACTTGAGGCCGCTTACCAGAGGTGGAAGCTCCAGAAGATCGAGGCCACTCTTGTCACGATGGGGGTGAAGCTATGAACGCCAGTAACTTTGCCCACGCTGGCCTATCTTTACTCTTCCAATCAGTAACGACACTGATTGCTTACTTCTGTGGGCTTTCTATTGCGGATGCCTCATGCCTTGGCGGTTCGGTAGCGATAGGATTCTACATTGGACGGGAGGTAACCCAAGCCGAGAGAAAGGCAGGAGGTAACCCTTGGTGGGTTGGCTTTGATGTTCGAAGATGGACGCTTGACGCCAAGCTCGATCTTCTCTTTCCTGTAGTCGCGTGTTTGGGGCTGGTTGCTTTGATAGCGGCTTTTGCGCAGTAAGTCTTGAACCCCGCCGGTGGAAACATCGGCGGGGTTTGTCGTTGGATTACGAAGAAGCAGAATTTTGAGTTTCGGTGTTGGATGCTTCTTTTCTTTCCGGCTTTTTGTAGAAAGAGCTAAATAAAAGGCCAATCACCGCCGCGATACTTCCCACTTTGAACCCGAAACCCAGTGCATACTCCAACCCCATCACATTGAGACCGGCAACCACAAAGTCAACGCAGACCGCAAAAGCGAAAACAACTAATGAGATTAAGAATCGGTAAATGTACCGCAAGCGGCCAATTGCCTTGTAAAGCCCAAAGGCGACGAGAGCATAGTAGATAATTAAAATGGGCGCGCCAGTCTGGGTTAGATAATCGACAGCTTCTTTCGGGTAGCTACTCAGCACTAGTTGTACTACATCGTCTCGCGTACCGTGCTGCGTTGCAGTCATCAATTGAGCCATGTAGTTTTCGTAGGCAAGATTCGCTTCTTGTAGATTCATTCTCGTACCCTTATGCAAACACTGGAGCAACAAGACCGATGAGCGCGGCCACTGCGCCCACCAGCATGATGGATTGCCCGATGATGGGGTCCTTCTCTTGCTTTGCGGCCATATACCCGCCGGATAGCATGAACGCAGAGATCCCGAAAGCCAGCCCCGAAAATTCCCCTAAGCAGGCGGCGCCTACTCGCCAGACGGCTACTATCGCGCCGACATACAAAGTCAGCAGGATGTACCCTGTAAGCTTGTCCATCCCCACCTCCCGTAACAAAACATTTGCTGAGATCTTACCCTTGACCTCCCTCTCCGTGCAAGCTACACTATGTATGAACAAACGTATGAGATGCGCGTGATTTCTTATGAAATCCCTTATTCTTAGAGAATACAGGCCGTCATGCGCACGGCCCGCCGCAGGCTTCATGCCTCCAGCGGGCCTTTTCGTCCTGCGGTTCGTTGACTTTCGTTCGGCCTCGAACTAACATCGCCTCATGAAGGAAAACACCCGCATCCCCTTTCTTGCAGGCCGCCTCTCGGAGGCCACCTCAACATTCATTCTCGAGTCGCTCAAGCGCGAAGGCATGGGCGAACTGCTCCCGTGTCACGGCGACATCCTGCACGTGCTGATCGAACAGGAAACCGCCACCGTGATGGAGCTCGCACGCCTCACGCACCGCTCGAAGTCCACCGTCTCAGCCCTCGTCACGAAGCTCGTTGATCTGGGCTACGTCGCGCGCGAGCGATCTGCCGAGGACTCACGTGTCATCAACCTGAGGCTTACCGAAAAGGGCAGGGCGTTCATTCCCGTATCCGAACGCATCTCCTCCGAACTCGACGCCCTCGTGACGCGCTCGCTCACACCCGACGAGGCCCGATTCGCCGAAGCCCTCCTCGCGAGAATCCTCAACGGCTTTTCCTCCGACAAGTCCGCCTGAGGCCCTCCGGACACTTCCGAAGAGCTTTCCGCCCTGATCTCAACCACAGCCCGGCCCTCATCTTTGCTAAGATCGACGGACGACCTCCGCGCTTTGATCCGCTTCGGGCGCAGAGACGCAAACCATTGCAAAACAGCGTGTGATGGAGTAGGATCCAATTTCCTACCAACTCACTCAGGAATTACGCGAACGCCTGCAGGAAGGGTCTTCTCGGTCGCCCGACGGCGGTCTTCCGGGGAGAGTGAAGCAGGCGGGCATCCGTCGGGAAGGCACCTTCGGACGCCGGACGGAGATCCCGCAGTACGACAACTCCACACACGCACAGGAGAAACATCATGATTCATCAGTCGAGCCTTGAACTTGTCGGCGGCACGCCGCTTCTGCAGCTCAACAACTGGATGAGGCTCCACGGCCTCAAGGCGAACGTCATCGCCAAGATCGAGGCCCTCAATCCCGCCGGGAGCGTCAAGGACCGCGCCGCGCGCCAGATGATCCTCGAAGCGGAAAAGACAGGCCTCATCGGTCCGGGCGCCGTCATCATCGAGCCCACCTCCGGCAACACCGGCATCGGGCTCGCGAGCATTGCCGCCGCCCGCGGCTATCGCGCCATCTTCACGATGCCCGAGACGATGAGCGTCGAGCGCCGCATGCTGCTCAAGGCCTACGGCGCCGAAGTCGTCCTCACGCCCGGCACGGCCGGCATGAAGGGCGCGATTGAAAAGGCCGAGGAACTCGCCCGCGAAATTCCCGACAGCTTCATCCCGCAGCAGTTCGAAAACCCCGCCAACCCGCTCGCCCACTACCTCACGACGGGTCCGGAGATCTGGGCCGACACGGACGGACATGTCGACATGTTTGTCGCGGGCGTGGGCACGTCGGGCACGGTGACGGGCAACGGCCGCTATCTCAAGGAGAAGAATCCCGCCGTCAAGGTGGTGGCGGTCGAGCCTGATGCGAGTCCCGTCCTCTCGGGCGGCAAGGCCGGTCCGCACGCCATCCAGGGCATCGGCGCGAACTTCGTGCCAGGCAACTACGACGCCTCCGTGGTCGACGAGATCTTCCGCGTCCCGAACGAGGCCGCCATCGCCGCCGCACGCGCCTTCCCGAAGGCCGAAGGCATTCTCATCGGCATCTCGGGCGGCGCCGCCCTCCATGCCGCGACGGAACTCGCGAAGCGCCCCGAAAACGAAGGCAGGAACATCGTCGTGATCTTCCCCGACAACGGCGAACGCTATCTCTCCACGGTTCTCTACGCCGAATAAGACGCATCAGCCTCACGGAGTCACAAAAATCATGAAGGATCTTGAGCACGAAGCCAGCGGGAACGTCTTTCCCGGAGACCTCAGGGAGCGCGTGAGCCGCCAGATGATTCTGCGCGAGCTCGGAGAGAAGGGGCAGGCCGCCATCAGCAGCGCGCACTTTCTTGTGATCGGGGCAGGGGGCCTTGGCTCTCCCGCCATCCTCTACCTCGCTGCCGCCGGCGCGGGCACGATCACGGTAGTCGACGCCGACACGGTGTCGGTCTCGAACCTCTCGCGCCAGATCCTTCACACGACGTCGACGGTCAACGTCAACAAGGCCAAGAGCGCCGCCATCGCGGTCGAGAGGCTCAACCCCCACTGCCGCATCATCCCCGTGCCCGAATTCGCGGACGCCGTGAAGCTCAAGGCCCTCGTGAAGAATGCGGACGTGATCCTCGACTGCACGGACAACCTCGCAACCCGCATCGCGGTCTCGAGGGCCGCGCATGATGCAGGGAAGCCCCTCGTCTTTGCGTCCGCCGTGCGCTTTTCGGGCCAGCTCACCGTCTTCGATCCGTCGGTGCCCGACTCTCCCTGCTTCGAGTGCATCTTCGAGGAGGACGATCCGGGCAACGACGTCAAGGCCGCAGCCGTTGGCGTCTTCTCCTCGGTCACAGGCATTGTGGGGACGCTTCAGGCCACCGAGGCCCTGAAGATCGCCGCAGGCATCGGCTCGACGCTCTGCGGCAGGATGCTCTTCATCGACGCACTCAACATGCAGTTCGACACCATCAAGGTGAAGCGCAGGAAGCGCTGCCCCGTGTGCGGCGAAAGGCAGTGACGCCGAAGAGAGCGCTCAAGCCAAACAAAATGAACGGCCCCGAGATGAAAGTCCGGGGCCGTTCTGTCGGAAACGATCCAAAGAAAAGGGCGCCCGGCTCCCCATGGAGGAACCGGGCGCCCTCTCTTTGACGTCAGGCTGCGGAGCATTCGCCCCGCAGGCGCATCATCTCAGTTTCAGAAAGCGTACTTGACGCCGACCTTGCCGCCGATGCAGGACGTGCCAGCTTCGCCGCCGCCCAACATCATGTCGACATTGAACATGAGATTGCCGTTGACGGCGCGCAGACCGAAGTCGGCCTGGACCGGGCTCATGTCAAGGACGTCCTGGCTGTAGCCGAGGACCTTGACTTCCTTGTCGCCGAAGGTCGGGACATAGGCGACCTTGAAGCTCGGAGCAAGGGTCCAGCCGGCAGCGTCGGCCTCGTAGCCCGAGATGCGCAGGGAGATCGGCATCTGGACATAGGTGAGGTCGCCTTCGTCAACCTTGATGGAACCGACGGTCATGTCGTCCGTTTCAAGGCGGGAGACGCGCAGACCGATGCTCGGCACGAACTTGAAGGAGCCCGCGGCGAGTTCGTACTGGGCGCGCACGCCGGCGGAGTAGATGTTCGCGTCAAGCTTCTGGTTGAGCGCGGTCTGGTGGGCCGTGATGTCGTTTTCGGACTTGAGCCAGGCGAGTTCGCCGACGACCTTCGCGGCGCCGAACGACTTGCCGGCGTAGGCCGTAAGACCGTAGTTGGTGATGTCGTTCTTGATGCCGGAGACGTCGCTTCGCAGCGAGGCGTCGCCGTACTGGAGGGCCAGACCGGCGGTCAGGCCTTCAAGGACTTCGACGTCGCCGCCGAACGTGGCGTAGGCCGCATCGGCGCGGAAGCTGCCGTTGTTGTCAAGCTTGTCGGCTTCATAGCGTTCGCCCGAGACGTCTGCCCAGAGGTTGACGCCGGCGTGCATCGGCTGATCGAGCGAGGTACGGTTGGCAACCGTCTCCGTCATGACGAAGTCGGCGCGACGGGCCATGGCCTGAACGCCGGTGGAGGCGATGGCGCCGAGACCGGATTCAGAGTCGAAGGTCGTGGTGACTGTATTGGCCTTTTCGCCGGTGCCGAAGGAGCCCGAGATGAACGGATTGTCCGTGACAACTTCAACGGTGGTGTCCTGATCAACAGCGTTGACCGTCAGGTCCGAAGCCAGCTTGAAGGTGCCTTCCGTAGCATTCACGATGCCGAGCGTGGAGGCGGCGCTCATAGCAAGCTTGCCGTCAATGGCCGTACCGGAGCCGACACCTGCCTGGTTGACGATGAGGATGCTGCCCGCATTCATCTTGACGCCGGAAAGATTCGTCAGATCGCCTGCGGAAGCCAGGTCTTCAAGGCTGCCGTCAACCAGAATGCCGGCGTCCTTCAGAACATCGGCGCTGAGCGTCTGGCCGACATAGAGGGCGGCCGTGACACCGTCTTCACCCCAGCTCTTGCCGAGCCTGTTGAAGGCGTCGACCGTCTCGGCCTTCGTGCCGCCGAGAGCCAACGTGGAGTTCTGACCCACAACGATGCGACCCGTGAGGACAGAATCCTTGAGGTTGGTGACGGCAAGGAAGGAACCCTTGTCGATGGTGTCGTCGACTGTCCAGCTGGGATCGAGGAAGATCGTGCCGCCGTTGAGGGCGAGCGTATCGAGATGGACGGTGCCGGCGTCGACATCATCACCCACGTTGATCACCTGGTCGGCGGTGCCGGTGAGCTTGTCTGCGGAAAGCGTACCCGTCACGTCGCCTTCAGCAACCTTAAGTTCGGCGGCCGTGAAGTTGCCGGAGACGTCGAGCGATTCGACTTCGGCGTTGACGGCGTCGAACGTGCCGACGACTTCGAGGTTCTTGACCTTCAGGGTCTCGACGTTCACGCTGCCCTTGCTTTCTTCAGACTGACCAAGCGCGACGGAGCTATTGGAGGCGTCGACGGTCTTGACCGTGTCGGAGAGGTTGGCGAAGACGTCGCCGCCGTTGCCTTCGATCGTGAGGGTGGCAGTACCCGTGGTGATGGCGACGCTTTCAGCGTTCTCCGCTTCCTTGAAGTCGATGCTGCCGACGGTCGTGCCGTTCGAGACAACGAAGTTGCCCGATGCGTTGGCGGAAACAGTCTGGTCAGCGGCAATGAGACCATCAACAGTCGTGTCGGTCAGAGGCTTATCGGTCGTGAGCGTGCCGTGGAGCACGAGCTGGACCTTACTGCCGGAACCGCCATTAAGGGCGTTCTGGGCTGCACGAAGCTGTTCAATCGTGTAGTCATAGCCGGTGTCCGTCAGTTCGACCTTGCCGTTCGTCTTGTTGAGTGCAGTCCACCCGTCGGTGAGGGTCGTGCCGTACTTGCCGTCGTCGCCCTTCTTGAAGACGTTGGCACCGGCGGTGGTGATCATGCCGCCATTGAGCGTCGTGGAGCCGGAGGCCGTCCAGGCACCGTCGACGGCGAGCGTGCCGCCTTCAACGGAGACATTGCCGCCGAAGAACTTCGCGCCAGAGATCGTAGTAAGACCATCAGTGATCGTGAAGTCACCCGCAAATGCGGCAGCGTCTGCAATGCTCACCTTGGCCGCAGACGAATTGATGGAAGTGCCCGCAAGACCTGCGATGGACCCGCCGAAGCTGATCGTGCCGAGACCGGTCAGATTGACTTTAGCAGCCTTGTAGTTGGCCTTGTCGGTGTCGACGCGGGTGTGCTTGCCGAGGTAAAGGTCGCTGCCACCATTTGCGGCTGTGGCCGTGTTGTTCGTGAAGGAGATCACGTCGGAGGCGGAGGTCGCATCAAAGGTGATGCTGTTTGCATCCGTGTAGACGGCGCCGCCGTACTGGGCGGTGTTGCCGGCAAAGGTCGTGGTGCCACGGACGGTGAGGTTGCCCTGATTGTAGAGAGCGCCGCCGCCGTAACTGGCCTTGTTCCCCGTGAAGGTGGAGTCCTCGATGTAGTTGCCGTGGTAGACGCCGTTCAAGGTGGATCCGCGGAACCCGGTCGCAATGGCGCCGCCGAAACCATTCAACATGCCGTAATCACCCCAGGGGATCGTGTTGTTCAGCTCATCCTTGACGGTGGCAACGTTGTTCGTGAAGGTGCTGTTGCTGATCTGGAGCCAGTGACCGTCGCCTTTGGGCGTCGAGTCGTCCCCAAAATCAAGATAGTAGGCGGGACGCGTGGAGATGGCGCCGCCAAGGTTGGCCGTGTTGCCGTCAAAGGTGGTTCCCGTGATGCTCACCTTGGCGTGACCGCCAAGGTTGATGGCCCCGCCGCCGTCGTCAATGTCCGTCGCAGAGTTGCCGGTGAAGGTGCTGTCGGTCACCTCAAGCCCGTAAAAGATGGCCATGGCGCCGCCGAGGGAGCCCTTGTTTCCCGTGAACGTCGAGCGCACGAACTTCATCGTATTGGCGATGTTGAAGACAGACGCTACGGCGCCGCCGGACTTGGTGGATGTGTTGTTGGTGAATTCGGAGTCGTATACCTCGAACAAACCGTTGGCCTGAAAGAGGGCGCCGCCGTATTCAGAGGCAGTGTTCTTCGAGAATACGGAGTTGCGGACAATGAGAGGAGAGCCGTTATCGTTGGTGATAGCACCGCCGCGGACGGCAGAATTTTCCTCAAAGCGACCGTTTTCAACAAAGAGCGCGCCCTTGTTGTTGACGTGGACGGCGCCGCCGTTGCCGGTGGACTTGTTCTTCGTGAAGACGTCACCCTTGGACGTGAGGACGGAACCCTCGACGTAGATGGCACCGCCCGAAGCGCCGGTATTGCTCTTGTAGACGTTCCCCTCGGACAGAGTGGTGCCGTCATTCTTCGCAAAGTCCATCTGGTTCATGAGAGCAACCGCGCCACCGAAATTGGCGGAGTTGCCCTCGAACGTGGAGGCGGAGATTCTGTGAGCAAGGGGCTGAGCCTCTGCGCCGCCGTCCTGCCAGAGCGTCACGGCGCCGCCGGCGTTGGTGCTGGCGTTGTTCTTGAAGTTGCTGCCGGTGATCGAGACGCCCGTCTTGGCGAGGATGTCAGAGCCACCCGTGGCGTCGGAATTACAAATGTTGGTCAAAACGCCATAGCCGGGAACGCCTTCAGCGTCCGTCTTCTGGCCCGTAGCCGTGATGGTGAGAACACCGTCCTTGGTACTGTAGACCAGACCTTCGCCTGCTGCCTGGCCGACGAGTTCGGTCCCGTTCCAGCTCAGGAGCGCACCCGGCTTCGCCGTATCGGCGGCCATGGCGCCGCCCGCCACGAGCGAGGCGACCGCAACGGCGATCACCGTCTTCGTGCCCTTGGCCTGCACGGAGGACGTCAGTTCGTTGACGACCATCAGGGCGCCACGCGCCTTGCTGAACACAACTTTGAAACTCTTGTTCATGTTTTTTCTCACTATGATGAAACTCCGCTGCCGAAAGAGGCGGCGGGCACGAAGGAGAATAAAGGTGCATAGAACGGAGGGGGGGGGGTAATCCCTTATTCGACTCACTTGAACCTTGAAAGAATCACGCACAATGGAAGGGGAAACTGCGCAAAGCCAAGATCCATCGGGACCAGGATATTTCCTGGAAAGGGACAGAGGCCGGATCCCGCAAGGGAACGCCATGAAGAGAGACGCCCGCATGAATCCTTGCAGCAAAGGGAAAGTGCAAATGCAAATGTTGAAAGACATCGGAGGAAGAATCACTGCGGGAGGAAACGGAATTCCCACGCAAGACATGCCGGCGTCCGCAGCATCAATCACATCATGGGTGAATGAAAACCAGACCGCCCCGGCTTCGAAACCGATTGAGCTGTTGCAAAATTGCAACACTGCTATCAAGCACGACCCAAAACATCGCTCTGTTCGTGCCGTTTCTATCGGCGTTCAGGCCTATCAGTGACGTGTAACCTGGCTCTGCTTGACAACCTGCCGGCAAAAAATGGACATGATGACAAACCGTTTATCACCCTCTATGATGAAAACTAAGGAGCAGGTGCATCGCAAAACAATCAATTCAGCTCATGAAGAGATGCGGGGGCGACGCAGATCTCGGTGTGGTGATGAGGGCTTGGTTCCTGCGAATCTTTCATGATGCGACTTCGGGCCGCAGGGGTTTTCGCGTGCTTTGCTCTCATCTTTTTCATGAAAAAAGCCGACCACCCACATCAGAAGGGGGGAGCCGGCTTTTTTCATGATGCGATTATTTCCAGCAGGGAGCGTCAGGCCTTTTCATCGATCTCCGAGGCATTCGCATCCGGAGGTACGGGCCCGTCATGGCGTGCATCGATGAGCTTGGGAACGGTGACGCGACCGTCGAGGAGATCCTGGAGCGTGACGCTCTGCAGGTACTTGTCAACCACGTCGGATAGTCCTTTCCAGAGGGCAGTGGCGGCGCAGCCTGCGCGTCGGCTGCAATCGTCCTCGGGATCGAAGCACTTCATGGGCGCTTCGTCAGATTCGACGACGGCGAGGATTTCAGCGACGGTGAGTGTTGCGGGGTTTCGCAACAGCCTGTAGCCGCCGAGCGGGCCGCGTCCCGTCTCGACCATGCCGGCCTCAGCGAGTGCGGGCGCGATCTGCTCGAGGTAGCGCCAGGAGATGTCCTGGGAACTCGCGACGGTTCGAAGCTTGACATAGCCTCGCCTGCGGGTCTCGTCGGACCTTGTGGCGCGTTCGACTTCGGCAAGCTCGATCATGAAGCGCAGGGCGTAGCGCGAGCGCGTGCCGACCTTGAGAAAGCTCATTGGCGAGGCGTCCTGATGATGGGATCGGGAAGATCCGCAACGGTGGAGCGGAAGGGGCTGATGTCGATGCCGCCGCGACGAGTGAAGCAGCAGTTGACCGACAGGGCCTCGGGGGCGAGCACACGCGTGATGTCGGCGTGGATCTGTTCGCAGCACTGCTCGTGGAAGCCCTGGTGGCGTCGGAAGGAGACGATGTAGGCAAGGAGCGCGCGTCGGTCGATGCGGCGGCCGCGGTAGCTGATCACGATAGAGGCATGGTCGGGCTGGCCCGTGACGGGGCAGCGCGAGCGAAGGAGGTTGGAGGAGAGGGTCTCCTCGACGACTTCGTCGGAGGCGGCCTTGAGGAGCGAGGCGTCGGGTTCGTAGACGCTGCACTCGAGGTCGGCGCACTCGGCTTCGAGCACGATGCCGGGGACGCGGGTGACGGGCATCTCCCAGCGGGCGAGGTCGTCAATGAGGACCTCGACGGGTGCGCCCACGCACGCGGAGACGTCGCGGGCGATGAGGCGGGCGGCCTCTTCGACGGAGGCGATCTTCGTCTGGGTGAGCGAGCCGATGTAGAGCTTCAGGGACTTGGATTCTACAATGCAGGGGCTCGTCGCGGGCACGCGGATTTCGCCCGCTGCGGCGACGGGAAGACCGCGCTCGTTGATCCAGGTGATTTCATAGAGGCGCCAGACGTCGGTGCCGCGAAAGTCGTGCACGCCGATCGCGTCGCGTCCGAGCGAGCGCGGAATGGGCGTGAGGAGGTCGGGACGATAGGTGTCGACGTATTCGGTCGTCTGGCCGAGCAGGGTGCCGGCGGGCGCACAGGCGGACATGGCTTCTCCTGAAAGGGATTCCTGAGAGTGAATGCTGTTCTCGTCCGCAGATTATAGCGGGACGAAGGTGAGGGACCAAAATGCAAAGAGGAGCCCGCGGGCTCCTCTTTGCTTGCATGATCGGACGGATCAGCGGATTACTTCACGGCTTCCTTGAAGTTGGCGGAGGCGGAGAAGCGGACGACGCGGCCGGCCGGGATCTGGATTTCCTGACCCGTGTGCGGGTTGCGGCCGACGCGGGCGGCGCGTTCGGAGGTGCCAAACGTGCCGAAGCCGATGAGGCGGACGTCCTCACCCTTGGAAACGGCTTCGATGACGACTTCACCGTAGGCGTTGACGAGCTTCGTCACGTCGGCCTTGGCGAGATCGGTCTTGGCCTGGAGGGCGGTGATAAATTCGGACTTGTTCATTTCAATGACTCCTGAAGGGACCGTGAGTCCCGATAGTGCGGCCCGTCCGCCTGACGGACAGGACCCGAATACCGAGTCGAACACGGAAAGGGACCCGAGCTCGACTTGGGCACAATCATAGCAAAGTCTTTTCGCCGCAGCGATTGCCCTCCAACGGATCCGAAGGCCTTCGGGACCTGCGGACGATGCACGCCCCCTCTTGCAAATTTTATGAAAACAGGGCAGGCTTTTTCGCCCGAAAGCGTGGTCAGGCGCCGATTTCGAGCATTTTTTCCGCATTTTTGCGTAGATTTGCGAGGGTTTTCCGCCATTATGAAACCTGCGGACCGCCCGAGACACCTCTGCGACCCTGCAGAAAGACCCAAGAATTTACAAGCTGCTACCAATTTAAGGTCTGAAAAGACCTTCTGGAATTCTGCAGTTCATTTGACGCGCATCAAGTTTTTGCAAGAAATAAAGAGCCCTGCGGACGGCTCAAACGTGCGTCCCGCAGGGCTTCAGAGGGTTCGCTGGGCTCAGCAGATTCGAGGGAGCTGCTCGCCCGCGAGCCAGTCGACGGTCCGGCGTCCGCCCATGAGGGTGACCATCTCGACCATGCCGGCGGGGACGTCGGCGTCGTCCGTCACGCGGCCGATCCTGGCGGCGTTTTCACCGTAGGGCGAGGCGCGCATGGCGGCGAGCGCCGCGTCGGCCTCGTCTTCGGGGACGATCACGATCATCTTGCCTTCGTTGGCGACGTAGAGCGGATCGAGTCCGAGGAATTCGCAGGCGCTCCGGACTTCGGGGCGCACGGGCACGGCGCTCTCCTCAAGAAGGATCCCAACGTGGCTCTGGGAGGCGATTTCGTTGAGGGTGGCGGCAAGACCTCCGCGGGTCGGATCGCGCAGCACGTGGACGTGCGGGGCGGCGGAGAGGACCGCCTCGACCATTTTGTTCAGGGGCGCGCAGTCGCTCTCGACGGTGGTGCCGAAGCTCATGCCTTCGCGGAAGGAGAGGATGGCGGTGCCGTGATCGCCCATGGTGCCCGAGATGAGCACGGCGTCGCCGGGACGCGCTGCGCGCCCCGAGATCGTGCCATCCGAGATCTTTTCGCCGATGCCCGAGATCGCGATGTAGACGCCGTCCCCGTGGCCGCGCTCGACCACCTTGGTGTCGCACGTCACGATGGCGACGCCCGCCTCTTCGCAGGTCTTCGCCATGGAGGCGACGACGGCGTCGAGGTCCTTGAGGGGAAAGCCCTCTTCAAGAATGAAGCTGGCGGTGAGATAGAGGGGCCGCGCACCGCACATGGCGACGTCGTTGACGGTGCCCGCGACCGAAAGGCGGCCGATGTCGCCGCCCGGGAAGAAGAGGGGACGCACGACGTGGCCGTCGCAGGAGACGGCGACGGGACGGGTCATGGGCGGGAGAAGCGCGCCGTCGTGCCCTTCGTCGAGCCAGGCGTTCGTGAAGTGCCGTCCGAAGACGTCGTGAATGAGCTGCGCGGTGGCGCGGCCGCCCGCGCCGTGGGTGAGGTCGACGGCGCCGTTCTTCATGTCGAGGGGGCGCATGTAAAAGTCGGTCATGGTTCTTCCTTCTTCCTTTATCGTTGATCGTCAGAAGTCTTCGCCTTCTCAGGCGCCGCGGCGCGGCGTCGGCCGTAGCTCCAGGCGGCCGCACAAGCGCCTTCCGAGGAGACCATGCAGGCACCGATCGGGTTGGCGGGATTGCAGGCGCGGCCAAAGAGCGGGCATTGTTCGGGCGTCTTTTCGCCCCTGAGGATCGCACCGCAGGCGCAGGCCTTGTTGTCCGTGACGGCGCGCTCGGTCATGGCAAAGCGCTTTTCCGCGTCGAAGTCCGCCCATTCGGGGCGAAGCTTCAGGGCGGACTTAGGGAGGCGTCCGAGTCCGCGCCACTCGAACGAATCGCGAAGCTCGAAGACCTCGTCCATGAGGCGGATGGCAGCGACGTTGCCCTCGCGGGTGACGGCGCGGGTGAATTCGTTTTCGACCTCGTGGCGGCCGTCGTTCACCTGCCTCACCATCATCAGGATGGCGTAGAGCATGTCGAGGGGCTCGAACCCCGTCACGACGACGGGAAGGCGGTTGTCGCGCGCGAAGACCTCGTAGGGTCCCGAACCGATGATGGTCGAGACGTGGGCGGGGCCCACGAGGCCGTCGAGGACGGGCACTTCGGGGCGCTCCTCGCTCATCTTCAGGATGTGGGTCATTGCGGCGGGCGTGAGCACGTGGTTGCAGAAGACCGAGAAGTTCTTCACGCCCGCAGCCCTTGCGGCCTTGAGGACGACGGCCGTGGGCGGCGTGGTCGTCTCGAACCCGATCGCGAAGAAGACGACCTCGCGCTCGGGATTGGCTTTCGCCAGCTCAAGCGCATCCATGGGCGAGTAGATCATGCGGATGTCCGCGCCCTGAGCCTTGGCCTTGAAGAGCGACATGCCCCTGCCCGCCGGGACGCGCATGGTGTCGGCATAGGTGCAGAGGATCACGTTCCTTTCGAGCGCGAGCTGCATCGCCATGTCGATGCGTGCGACGGGGAGCACGCAGACGGGGCATCCCGGTCCGTGGATCATGCGCACGTTGGGCGGGAGGATGTCGGTGAGGCCCCAGCGGGCGAGCACGTGGGTGTGGCCGCCGCAGAACTCCATGAAGCGGTAGGTCCTCTTCGGATCGGCCTCATGCCTGATCTCGGCGGCAATGCGCCGTGCGGCGTCGCCCTCGCGGTATTCGTCGACGTACTTCATGATGCGCACTCCTCGTCGTTGAGGCCTGCGGCCCTCAGTGCCGCGAGGGTTCTCTCGGCCTCCTCGGGGTCGATGCGGTTGAGCGCGAAGCCCACGTGCACGATGACCCAGTCGCCCGGCACGGGGCGCTCGATGAGCGAGACGTTGACGGTCTTTTCAATACCGCCGATGTCGCAGACGGCCTCGCCGTTGCCGGCGAGCCTGATGATCTGTCCTGGAATGGCGAGACACATGTCCTGCTTCTCCTTATGTTTGCGCGCGTCCGAGAACGTCGGAGGCGTGAAGCGCCGCGTACTCGGCCGCGCCTGCGGCCAGCGCCGAGCGGGCCCACCAGGCCTCGCCGAGCGAAAGCCCGCCGTCGCCTGCGGGGACGTGGAGCGGCAGCGCTCCGGCGAGGCCCCTCGAGGCGAGCGCTTCGACGAGCCCCTTCGAGAGGGCCGCGTTGTTCATGGTACCGCCCGTGAGGGCGACGAGCATGTTTTCATTGTCGTCCGAGGCAAGAAGCCCCGGACCGAATTCTTCGACGAGCTTCGTCGCGTGGAAGCCGATCCAGTCGGCGAGCGCGGCGATGACGGCATTTTCCACGAGGGCCGCGAGACACTCGACGGATGTGCCCGAGAGCCTTTCGTCGACGACGCGGCGAACAAGCGGCACGAGCGAGAGCGTGCCGTCGGCAAGAATCATCCGGTCGCCCGCCTCGACGTCGAGCGTGCCGCAGGCGGGATTGTCGCGTCCGCGCACCGCAGCGCCCTCAAGACGCATGGCGGCCGTTGCCTCGTCGTGCTGATGGGTGCAGAGGCCGAGAATGGCGCTCATGCCGTCGAACCAGCGGCCGAAGGACGTGGTCGTGCCGAGCATGGCCGCCTTCTCCGGATCCCCTGCGAGGAGGTTTCTCAGCATCGGCACGGACGCAATGTCGGGGAAGAGTTCTTCTGCAAAGTCCCCCGCGCCCGCCATCGCCATCAGGGCGACGCCCATGCGCCAGGGTTCCGTGGCGGCCCTGTCGCCGCCCGGCATCGGCATGGGCTCGAGGTGAGAGAGCCTCGCCCAGGAGGCGGGCCCGCAGAGAAGAAGTTCGCCGCCCCAGGGGAGACGGTCCGAACCCATTCCGACGCCGTCTAGCGCAAGGCCGAGCAGGGGCTTCACGACGCCGCGCTCCGCCGCCACAACGCCCACGTGGGCCGCATGATGGTGGACGGGAATGCAGGGAATGCCGTGCTGGTCCGCATATTCAAGCGCGAGCCTCGTCGAGGGAAAGTCGGGATGCGCGTCGCAGCCGACGACCTCGGGCGTCAGTTCGAAAAGGGCGCTCATGTGTAAGACCGAGCGCGAGAGAAGCTCGACCGTCGGTCGGTTCGAGAGGGATCCCACGTGCTGCGTGAGGAAGGCTTCGCGATCACGAAGAAAGCACGCCGTGTTCTTGAGATAGGGCCCGAAGGCGAGGGCGACGGGCTTTTTCGCCGCGCCCGCAGATTCGGGAAGCATGACCGCCTCGGGCGCATAGCCCCTCGAGCGGCGCACGAACGACGTGCCCTCGACGCCCGCCCTCACGACCGAGTCGTCGCAGGGCGTGACGATGTCTCGATTGGAGAGAAGGAAGAGGTCCGCAACCCCGGAGAGGCGCTCGAGCGCCTCGTCGTTTTCGGTGCAGAGCGGCAGTCCGCTCATGTTGGCGCTCGTCATCACGAGCGTGACGGGAAGGACGTCGTTCATCCAGCCGCGTCCCTCGGGCTCGCCCGCAAAGCTGTGGAAGATGAGGGCGTGAAGAGGCGTATAGGGGAGCATGACCCCGATCGCCTCGAGTCCGTCGGCAACGCCTGCAAGCGCAGGCACGTTTTCCCCCGTCCTTCTCTTCAGCAGCACGACCGGATGCGCGGGGCCCGTGAGAAGGACCTTCTCATCGTCGGTGACGTGTGCGAAGCGCTCGGCCGAAGCAAGGCCCGCGACCATGACGGCAAGGGGCTTTTCATCGCGCTGCTTGCGGCTGCGGAGCGCAGCGACGGCTTCCGGATTCTCGGCGTCACACGCAAGGTGAAAGCCGCCGAGCCCCTTGATCGCAACGATCCGGCCGGCCCCGAGGGCCTTCACCGTCTCACGGATGGCGTCGCCCTCGACCGCCGTACCGTCGGGCGTCACGAGCGTGAGCTTCGGTCCGCAGACGGGGCAGGCGATCGGCTGGGCGTGGAAGCGCCTGTTGAGCGGATCCTCGTACTCGGCCCTGCAGTCGGGGCACATCGGAAAGCCCGCCATGGCCGTCTGGGGACGGTCGTAGGGAAGGTGGCGCGTGATGGTGAAGCGCGGACCGCAATGGGTGCAGTTTGCAAAAGGATAGCGCCAGCGGCGGTCATTTGGATTGAAGATGTCGTCGAGGCAGGCGTCACACACACAGGCGTCGGCAGTGACGGCAGTGGTCACGCGGCCGCCGGAGGGCGTGGCGGAAATGGAGAAGCCCTCCATGTCCTGAAGTTCGCCCGCCGCGGGCTCGACGGCGTCGATGCGCGCGAGCGGGGGCTTCCCGGCAAGGAGCGCCTCGGGAAAGCGTTTGAGCACCTCAGGTTCGCCCTCAAGGTGCACGACGACCCCTTCGGCATCGTTCCAGACGGTGCCCGAGAGCCCGAGCTCAAGCGCGATCCTGTAGACCGTGGGCCTGAAGCCCACGCCCTGCACGAGTCCGCGCACGCGAAAGTCCGTTGCGGCCTTCGTCATGGCCGGACCTCACAGTCCCGAGAGCATCAGTTCGGCGGCAAGCCAGGCGAGCCACTTCTCCATGCCTTCGCCCGACACGGCCGAGACACGCATCGTGCGGATCTTCGGGTTCACGCGTCTGGCGTTCTCCTCGGCCCTCTCTGCGTCAAACGGGACGTAGGGCAGAAGATCCGTCTTCGTGAGGATCATCAGGTCGGCCGCGCGGAACATGTCGGGATACTTGAGCGGCTTGTCCTCGCCCTCCGTGACGGAGAGGAGCACGACCTTGTGAGCCTCGCCGAGGTCGAACTCGGCCGGGCAGACGAGGTTGCCTACGTTCTCGATGAAGAGCACGGACTCGTCTTCAGGCACGAGGTGCTCGAGCGCGTGGCTCACCATCGCGGCGTCGAGATGGCAGCCCTTGCCCGTGTTGATCTGCAGGGCTCGCACGCCCGTGGCGCGTATGCGCTCGGCGTCGTTCGCGGTCTGCTGGTCGCCCTCGATCACGGCCGTGCGAAAGCCCGAGGCCCTCTTGAGCGTCTGAGCGAGAAGCTCGGTCTTGCCCGAACCGGGCGACGAGACAAGATTGAGCGCGAGCACGCGGTGTTCGCGGAAGAACTTCCTGTTGACGGCCGCAATCGCGTTGTTTCGCCCGAGGATGTCCTCCTCGATCGAGATGGCGCGCGAGGCGGACGTCGTCGGGGCGTGGCTGTGAGCGGGACCGTGGTCCTGGTCATGATGGTGCCCGTTGGCATGGTCATGACGATGCTCATGATCGTGATCGTGGGCGACATGAGTCGTTACATTGCCGTTCTCGTCCACATGGGCGTGCATGTGGGTGTGGTTGTGTTCGCCGCAGCCGCAGGTTGTGCACATCTTTCGGTCTCCTTCGCGCGCATCCCGAATTGGAGAGGCGCACAAAAACTTTGTCTATGCCTTCATTCTAGGCGTCTCGCGGATACCCCGACCTCAACCACAAGGACCGTTGCAATTGAGCATTGGTACTAGAAGAACGTCACCCAAAGGGATAAGATTGCAGGATACACACCATTTTGGAGACCAGCGTCATGGCCGGAAAACCGAACAAGGCCGGAAAGTCCGGCAAGCCCAGTCCCGCAGGGAAGCGCGGCGGCCGCAGGCCCGCATCCGCCCAGCAGCACCCCGGAGAAGTCCTTCGCGAAATCCTCGCAGATACCCCTCCCACACTCGCGGCGAAGTGGTTCGGCCTCTCGACGACCGAACTCGAGGCCTTCTACAACGGCGAACTACCGCTCACGCCCGCCATGGCCGAAACCGCAGGCTCGATATTCGGCACGGGCGCAGCCCCCTGGCTCGACATGATGGCCGCCTGGGACGAGGCTCACGCGACCGAGAAGGCCGCCCCTTGATGCGCAAACCCAAGCATTTCCTCCACAGTCACTGAATACAAGAAGGCCGCGGGCTCTGACACCTGCGGCCTTTTCACACACGGGAGCGAAGATCTGACGCCGATTATTCGGTCCTGCCGTCCTTTTTGCGAGGTTCGGCGACGTTGGCTTCGGGTTGAACATCGTCGGCATTGGCGGCCTTCTCGGCCTCCTCCTTCGTCATGAAGCCGGCGGGAGCCTTCCAGTCCTCGCCGTAGTAGAGGCGAATGACTTTCCAGTTGACGACAAACATGAGCGCGACAATGGCGAGGATCTGGCACGCGAGGCCGAGGTAGTAGAGCAGGGTGGCATCAGAAGCCGCGCCGTAGTAGGCGTTGAAGAATTCCTGAAGTCCGAGTCCGGTTTCAGCGGCATGCCCGCCGATGAGTACGAGAGAGATCGCGTAGAAGGCGAGCGCCACGCGCATGAAGAGCCTCTGGGCAGGCCAGCGGTAGCCGATTTTGCGGGCGATCATGAGAATGAAAATGGGAAGAAGCAAGGGAAACGCCATGAAGAGCGTCCCGATGAGCCAGTTGAGCATGGTTTTCGAAGCGGTCGGATGTGGGTGGAATGTGCCGTGATGTTACCACGAGCTCCACAAAGTGGATCGATAATGCCCAACTGCAGACCGGAATGATTGCCATGCGTCTCAGGAGAGGGAACCCTCTGAACGCAGCCCCCGAAATGCAACTCTTGTTCAGAAACAAAGGGCGGATTGGTGACAGTCAGACGTTCGAAAAAAATGCAGCTCCATAACCAGCATTATTGCTAGCGCGGTTCAGGCGTAAACCTGAACACTCTAATTCGGGTTTGTGCGGAGATGCGCTCCAAGTGAGTGCAGATTGCTGAGCATATCCGCTGTCAGCGGTCAGGGAGTCCTCCGGAAGAGGAGGAAAGCCCAGCCGAAAGAGAGGATGGGCGTGGAGGATTCACACTGCTATAGCCTGAACTTGCCATCGGGTTTGACACTCAATCGTTCATTTGCCTAGAAAGGGACATGCCCGCATTGCGGTGCTCACCATGACCGGGATATCAATGTCTCCCTGAACATCAAGCAGGAAGGCATCCGGATGTTGAAGGCGGCTGGGCTGACCGTCTTGCGCTCGTAACGTCACGAGCCAAAGCCTGTGGAGATGCGTAAGACCGAAGCTATGGCTGAGGCAACGTCGAAGAAGCAGGAAGCCTCGCCCGATTTGGTTTCAAATCGGACGGGGAGCAGTCACGCCGCCCTTCCGTTTGGAGGGGCGACCGTTTATTTGTGAAGTGTTCGATTTCGAAAAAGAGCATTGGCGGATCTCCTACTTTGCATCGGCGAAAGCCGAGATGCTCATAAAAGCCAATTTCTTTTTCGCCCTTAGGTTGAACGACTAACGCCCAACAACCGGACATCCTGGAAACGCCCTGCGTTATCTTCAAGGCCTCGACTAACAATGCTCCGCCGAGCCCTTGCCCCTGATAGCGTTTATCGACCGCTAGTCTTCCAAGCAGACAGCACGGCAACGGGTTTAGCTTATTCCGACGAAAACCCGCTGACAAGCGATCATGATCAAGAACAGCATTGCTAATGCAAAAATACCCTGCAATGCTTCCCCCCTCATCAAAGGCCACGTAGGTTCGACTGTTGCCATACTTTTCGTTATGAACAGAGCGCGTCCGCAACCACTGGTTCAATACCGGGACGTCGCAATCAAAGCGATCTAGAGCATCTTGTGGAATGTCCGGGTCGAGAGGCAGTGGCTTGGAAAAAGAATTAACGGTCATTTCCAACGCTCATAGGTCATGAGATGGCGACGACGTGCAAGAACTTCTTCACCAGGCGGCGTTGCCATTTCATCTAACAAGGCCTGAAATTCCGTATTGCTTAACGTAATCCTTTCCGGCTCATCCAAGACTTTCCTGAAAAGAGGCTGCAGAGCTTCGCGAATAATTTGGGTTTTGGTGCGCCGCTCTCTGTCTGAGAGAAGATTGAGAATGGCGACCTCCTCTTCCGGCAGACGCAGACTGATGGTTTGAGCACTCATATGGTGTCCTCCTATAATCTATGGAGATACGATAACCCAAATCGTATTGCATTGCAATACAAGAGCGCCTCTTCATGCCTGCCTTTCCTTTTCCTGTTTCTCCAACTTGAGGGGCGGTGTCGCTTGAGCGGTGTTGATAATCGTTGTTTACGCATGAGACCATAGAAGTCAATCTTCGGGGACGAAGTCGATGACGCGCATTTCAGTGCCGCCCGTGGCAGCGAGATGAAAGCCCCCGCAGACGGGGCAGGGATCGCCATATTTGGCAAGCGGGACGGTTTTGGCGCAGTCGAGGCACCAGGCCTCTCCCCGCGGCCGTTCAATCACGAGCCTTGAGCCCTCGGCAGGCCCTCCGCGAGTGACGGAGACCCAGGCGAATTCAAGGGACGGGATGTCGACCCCTGCGAGTTCGCCCACCTCGATTCGAACCTCCTTCACGCGTGTGACGCCGCTCCGGCCTGCCGTGCGCTCGACAATCTCGATGATGCCTTCGGCAATGCTCATTTCATGCATGTATCACTCCTTCCTGCAGCCCGAAGCCTGATGTCAAGCGGCACGCAGGCGTCAAGCCCGAAGAGCGCCAGACGGATGATGTTTCTGAGAGTCTCCTCGTCGACGCCCGCACCGGAGCGCTTCAGGTGCCTCACGGCGCTTTCTAGCGCCTGCTGGCCGGGACCCTCGGGAGCGAACTGCCACTCGGTGGGGGAAACCACGGCATGGAAGTGCTCTAGTCCGGACCTCGACTGCCTGAAGCCCGAGGCGTGTGTGAGAAGACCTCGGGCGGTCGTCGCGCAGGCAATCGCCCCGCAGGTGTCGGGAAGCCGCATCGTGTAGACCTCGGGAAGGGCAGGCAGATTCTCGTGCTCCCTGTGTGCGAGCTGTGCCCAGAAGGCAGCCGTGTCAAGAAGGCGTGCCGCCAGAAGCGTGCCGGCGGACTGACCCGCCGTGGCGCAGAGGGCTTCGACAAGAGGGTGTCCCGCCTCCCTCACGAGTGCTCCCGTAAACGAGGGCCTGCGGCGGTAAACGGGCTCGGCCTCGAAGTCGGCTTCATTCCTGAGCCTGTGGTACATCTCGTCGGCAAAATCCGGAAAGTCGAGCTCATGGGGTTGCGGTACAGGCGGGCAGTCCAGCGCACCGAAGGCTGCGGGCAGGGCATGGTAGCGGTAGGCGAGCGCCGAGGCGACGGTCGAGGCATTCGTCCCGTACCAGGCGGCGTACTGCACGGGCTCGGTCATCTCCAGAAAGGCTTCGGGAGAAATGCCGAAGACCAGTGATGCCAGAAGGCCCTCACAGTCGGCCGTCAGTCTGTCGATGAGGCGGTGTGCCTCAAGGAGGGCGTCTTCATCGACCTGCCCCGTGACGAGGTTGAACCCCTGCAGCGTCCTGATGACGCCCGAGAAGCCCGCCCGGGCCTTTGCATAGGCGGCAAGCGAATCGGCTTGAACAGGGACGCTGACGAGCTTCGAGGCGTCAAGCGCGAGCACGCGGATGTTTTCCAGAAGCGCCTCAAGCATCAGCGCGCGCTCGGCGAGACAGCCGTCGACCGTGCGGCGCTCGTCCTCCGCAAGACCTGCGGCCGCGCGTTCGGCGGCGTCAAGCGTGACGAGATGCGCGCAGGGGCATAGGCTGAAGACGAGCGGCACCACCTCACGGCAGCTCCCCAGGCTTCGGGCAAGCCTGTCCATGAGATTGAGCGTGCGTTCGTTGAGAAGCGATGCGCGTCTCACGCGAAGGTCCCCGGGACGGGACTCCGGCGCGAGCAGCAGATCGACAGTGATGACACCGGCATCGATCATTTGTCCGCTCCCTTCGCCATGCGGGTGAAGAACCCGCGGCGCGTGACCTGAACGGACCCGCCGTCTGCGCCGCCCTGCGGCACGGCCCTGATCGGAATGACCTTCCTGCCCGCGACGGGCGGCGTGAGTGGAGGAATGGGCGTGCCTTCCTCCTCGGTGTCGTAATTCGTCCCGAACTTTTCATCTTCGGGCACGGTGAGAATGGTCCTGAGGGCGATCTCGGCCACGGCCTCGGCCGCCGCCTGGTCCTCGAACTCCGTAACGGGACTCACGAGCGAGAGCATCAGATAGTCGCCGAGCAGGTCGTCCCTGCAGCCGAGGAACGGAAAGTCACCTGCGGGCAGCTCGAGCGTGCGGACTTCGCCCGCGGGCACGTCGACCCAGCTCTCGCGACACCCGCAGGCATAGACCACGATGACCGCCCACGGCGTCGTCACCGTGCCGATCCAGTCGTTGCCCCATCGGCGGAAGTTGTCCGCCTTCACACGAATGCGCGGATTGAGGATGGGAAGCCCCTTCATGCGGGTCTCGGCAATGCGCCCGAACCCCGACTCGAAGTGGGGCGCGGGCGAATTCGCAAAGACGCGCAGACGGCTCATCTGCGTCGGCATTGTCCTGCGCACGGTCTTGCGTTCGGCTTCATGCGCGGCCTGAGTCACCTTCGTCTCTTCCACGTCCCTCTCCCGTTTTTTCTGTTCGCCCGTCGTCCGCTCTCCGATGTGGGAGGCGCAGGCGGTTGTTTATAGAATGGAGTATAGGAAAGGGCGCACGCTTCATGCATCACCCAAGAGTTGATCTGGGCCTAGTCCAAAGTATCTAGAAGGGCCCATTGCCGAAAAGGCAGGACATCCTTCGGAACGCGAGGCGCTCAGGCCTTGCGAGGGAATGCTCCGTGCATGAACGACAAGAGGCGCAGGCCGTGCCCCCTGTCGTCAGTGGTCGTCCGTCCTCACGCCTTGAGAAGCGCGAGGAGCTCCTCAACGTGGGTCTTCGCCTTGACGCCGTAGAGCGCATGAAGGATCCTGCCTTCGGGCGAGATCACGAACGTGGAGCGTTCGATGCCGCGGCAGAGCCTGCCGTACATCATCTTCTCCTTCATGACGCCGTAGGCCGTGCAGACGACTTCCTCCTTGTCGGCGAGAAGCGGGAAGTTGAGGTTCTGGCGGTCGCGAAAGCCGCAGTGGCTCTTCACGCTGTCGCGTGAGACGCCGGCAACGGCGTAGCCGAGGGCCTCAAAGTCGGCCAGATAGTCGCGAAAGCCCTGGGCCTCGAGCGTGCAGCCCGCGGTATTGTCCTTCGGATAGAAGTAGAGCACGAGGCCGCGACCGGCGAAGGACTCGAGCGTGACGGGCTCGCCGTCAAGTCCGGGCGCCGAGAAGGCGGGCGCTGCGTCGCCCGCCTTGAGCTGAATGCGTTCTGACATAATTGTCTCCAAACAGGAATGCGATCCGGTCAAGATAGCACGGTTTGACGGCAATGTGCGCGCTTTCGCTGCAGGACGGTAATTCCCAAACCATCGCGATTCATCTTGATGCCGTCACTTCATCATAACAACGCCTGCGGGACGGATTGCAAGGAAATACAGGCCACAAAGTCCCCGTTCGGGGAAACGCCGCGAATGCGCTAGAATATGTCGACCCCCACTCAGCATGGACCATGACAATGGCACGACTTGAATTTGCCTCCGACTATATGGAGGGCTGCATTCCGGAGATTCTCACAAGGCTCACGGAAACGAATCTTGAAAAATCGTCCGGCTACGGCTCGGACGAGCATACGGCAAGGGCCGCGGAGCTCATCCGCGAAGCCTGCGACGCTCCCGACGCTGAAGTTCATCTTCTCGCCGGCGGGACCCAGACGAACCGCACGGTGATCGGCGCGATGCTCAAGCCCTGGGAGGGCGTGATCGCCGCCCAGACCGGTCACATTTCCGTTCACGAGGCGGGCGCCATCGAAAGTCTCGGCCACAAGGTGTTCGAGCTTCCTCAGCGCGACGGCAAGCTTCGTGCGCGCGACGTCGAGGCCGCCTTCCACAAGTACATCGTCGACGGCAACCGCGACCACATGCCCGCGCCCGCGCTGGTCTACATCTCGCACCCGACCGAAACGGGCACGCTCTACACGCGCGCCGAGCTCGAGGCCGTGACAGGCGTCGCGCACCGCTACGGCGCTCGCGTCTTCCTTGACGGCGCTCGTCTTGCCTATGGTCTCGGCGCCACCAAGACCGACCTGACGCTCGCCGACATCGCCCGCACCTGCGACGCGTTCTACATTGGCGGCACGAAGTGCGGCGCGCTCTTCGGCGAAGCCGTGGTCTTCCCGAAGCCCAACACCTGTCCGCGCTTCTTCACCTGGATGAAGCAGCAGGGCGCACTCCTCGCCAAGGGCCGCATTACCGGTCTGCAGTTCGAGACCCTCATGGAGGAGAACCGCTACGTCGAGTACGGCGCCAAGGCCGTCCGCCTCGCCGAAAAGCTCCGCGAGGGCCTGAAGGAAAAGGGCTATCAGCTCCTCTTCAACTCCACGACGAACCAGACCTTTGTCAAACTCAACGACGACAAGTACCAGACCCTCTCCGAAAAGGTCGGCATGAGCTTCTGGGAAAAGCCTGACGACAACCACACGATCGTGCGCCTCGCCACCAGCTGGGCCACGACCGAAGAGGACGTCGACGCGCTCCTCACCCTGATGTAAGGTTCCGACGCCTCCTTTCCGAACGCCCGCAGGCTCCGCGCCCGCGGGCGTTTTGCTGTCTTTTGATCCATGCGGATCATGCATGGTTGAGCACAAAAATGAATCACTGGAGATGGATCTGACCGGATCCTGCACTTTCTGCAAAGGCGGGCGGCACGGTGATGCTCGAGGTCAAGGGCGCCTTCGACATGAGGCCGCCCGAGGGACTCGTCTTCATTCCGATCGGTCCTCCACGCACCTCGGAGCAGATTCTTGTCCGTCGCAGAAACGCGGCGCTCTTGAGCGCCGCTGAGGCGTTCTGGGCTCATGCGGCCCGAAGTGCAGGGAGAGACGATTCCGCCGATTGAATTCACCCGATAAGAAAAGCCCCGGGATTCACATGGAATTCGGGGCTTTGTTCGTCAATCAGCCGGCCTTGAGAGGCGGGCGGAAGGCGCAATTACTTGCGGAAGGCGGCTTCGAGGGCCGGCACAACCTGCTTCTTGCGGCTCATGACGCCGTCGAGCCAGAGGTTGGAGCCTTCGACGAAGGTCTTGCCGAAACCTTCGGCGATGCGGGCGGGATCGTCGGAGACCATGAGAAGTTCGGAGCCTTCCTTCATGATGTCCGTGAGGAGCAGAAGGGCGGAGTGACGACCTTCCTCGGACTTGACGGCGGCGAGCTCGGCTTCGAGCGCGGCCTTCATGTCGGCGACGAGGTCAAGGGAGACGAGTTCGAGCTGACCGACGCCGACCTTGCAGCCGTTCATGTTGAAGTCCTTGAAGTCGCGGAAGATGAGAGAGCGCGGGGTGCAGCCGGCGACGGCGGACTTGGCGGTGAAGAGCTCCATGCCAAGGGCCTGGATGTCGGCGATGCCGGCGATTGCGGCGAGTTCCGCGGCAGCCTGGCGGTCCATGTCGGTGGTCGTCGGAGACTTGAAGATCACCGTGTCGGAGAGAATGGCGCAGAGCATGGCGCCGGCGATGTTGGCCGGGATTTCAAAGCCCATGTAGTCGTACATGCGCTTGAGGATGGTGTTCGTGCAGCCGGCCGTCCAGATGATGCATTCGAGCGGAGCCGTGGAGGTCACGTCGCCGAGCTTGTGATGGTCGACGATGCCCTTGAGGTTGCACTCATCAATGTCGGCGGGAGCCTGGGCCTTGTCGGAGTAGTCGACGAGGTAGACGTCGCGGCCGGCGACGCTCGTCACGATTTCCGGAGCTTCAAGGCCGAAGCGCTCGAGGATGAAGGCCGTTTCCGGGGCGGGCGTGCCCTGGGCGGCCGGCACGACGTCCAGACCACGCTGCTTGTAGAGATGCGCGCAGGCAATGGCGGAAATGATGCTGTCGGAGTCGGGGTTCTTATGACCAAGAATGAGAGCGGACACTTTGAGGCCTTTCTAAAAAGGGGATGAATATAAATTCCGGATATTGTAGCGGACTTTGAGCGGCTCGGGCGGGCTGGCCGCACAGGTCCGGCCCTCTGCCGACGGCGGCCGAGTCTTGCCACGCAAATTCGACGATGCGAACGCGAAGCATTCTCTTACAAAAGGCGACGCGCGCTTCTTGACAATACAGATATTTGAAATATAAGATTTGTTCAACCAACATCGAACGGGCCCGTGACGATGTCAGTCCGCATCCGCCGCCAGGCAAGATGCGCTTCACCGACAAGAATTCCATTGCAACTGGGAGACCAATCCATGCTGACACCCCGACAGATCGAACAAGTCAAGGCCACCGTGCCGGTACTTCGTGAACACGGCGTTTTGCTCACAACGCACTTCTACCGCCGCATGCTCGAAGGAAATCCCGAACTTCGGAACATTTTCAACCAGGCTCATCAGGCCCGCGGACGTCAGCAGAAGGCACTGGCTGAAGCCGTCCTCGCCTACGCAGAAAACATCGAAAATCCGGCCGTGCTTCTGCCCGCGGTCAAGTTCATCGCCTCGAAGCACGCAACGGTCGGCATCCGCGCCGAGCACTATCCGATTGTCGGCCGGCATCTTCTGGCCTCCATCAGGGAGGTTCTCGGAGAAGCGGCCTCCGATGAACTCCTCGAAGCATGGGGTGCCGCATACGGGCAGCTCGCCGACCTGATGATCGAAGTCGAGAGTGGCATCTACGAGGCTCAGGCGAACGCCGACGGCGGCTGGTCTGGCTGGCGCCCCTTCATCGTCTCGAGACGCGTCGAAGAGACGCCCGACGTCGTGAGCCTTTACCTGACGCCTGCAGATGGCGGGAAGGTGCCTGTCTGGAAGCCCGGCCAGTTCGTGTCGGTGCGCGCCTATCTGCCCGAATTGAAGCTCGTCCAACCGCGCCAGTATTCGCTCTCGGCGGCACCGGAGGACCGGAGCCAGCTCCGCATTTCCGTCAAGCGCATTGCCGCCGCGGGCGATGCCCCCGCCGGCCTCATGTCCAATCATCTGCACAAGTGCCTCAAGGCCGGCGACACCATCGACGTCTCGGCACCCGCCGGCGAATTCCATCTTGCCGAAGGTACGAATCCGGTGTTCCTCGCCGGAGCCGGCATCGGCGTCACTCCGATTTTCGCCATGCTCGAATCGATCGCACGAAACACGCCCGAGCGTCAGGTGACCTTCGTTCAGGTTGCCCGCACGGCGTCTGAACTCGTCTTCGTGAATGAGGTTCGTGAGGCTGCCGGCAAGCTGAAGAACGCGAAGCTGCTTGCATTCGTGACACAGCCTGCCGAAGCCGACACGACCATCAAGTGTCCGTGCGTTAAGCTCGGTGCCCGTCCGAGCGTGGAGGACATCAGGGCGCTTGCACCGTCGGCCGACGTCGACGCCTATCTCTGCGGCCCGGGCGACTTCATGTCAGGGATGCGCGCCGCTCTCGAAGCTGCTGGCGTTCCGGCACGGCAGATCCACGCTGAAGTGTTCGGAACGGGCAGCGAGGCCTGATCCGAATTCTGCGGACCGCTTTCGATCCCTTTAAGGGATCGGGAGCCGTCCAGGCGAAGGCCATGGACGCTGCCGTCCATCGAGTATGATACGGGAATCTCCTCACGGAAATTCCCGTTTTCTCATCCTTTCTCCGAACGGACCATGCACCTGAAGCGATTTACCGACCTTGGCCTGAGAATTCTGATGCACCTTGCCAACGAGGCCGACCCCGAGACGCCCCATTCGGTGCCGGAGCTCTCGAGATTCCTCTGCTGGAACCAGAATCTGGTCATCAAGACCGCAAATGCCATGGTCAAGGCCGGGTGGCTTTCCGCCGTTCGCGGCCGGCACGGCGGGCTCAGGCTGGCCTGCAAACCTGAAGACCTGCGAATCGGCGACGTCGTGCGCACACTCGAAGACAATGACATGCTCGTCGACTGCAACGAGCCGCCCTGTCCCTTTGCCGGCAGATGCGTGCTGATCGATGCGCTCGCCAGAGCCCGGGAAGCCTTCTACAAGGAACTCAACCAATACACGCTCGCCGATCTCCGCCGCAGCGGGCCGGGGAAGGGTGTTTCGAACCTGATGTGCTCGAGGACGCAAACCATTTCCGACGAGCCGGCCGACGCCCCGGGCGGGTCAGAACACCGGATGGAACAGGCCTCAGTCAGGCAGCAAGCATGAGACGCACGCCGGGACGGCGCTGCCGTCGGAGGGCTTCAGTGGCTCGTTTCTGACGTGGAGGAACGGGCACTCAAGTCGCAGATAAAATGACGGTACCCATGTTGTCCAGAAGGAGCTCCGACCATGAATCACACAAACTTGCATCCCATGCGCCGCCCTGACCGCGCGGCCTCCGAGGACTTTGCCCGCCGCACCGCGAACGAGGCTCCCTACGGCACGCTCGTGACGGCGTCCGCCTCGGGCGAACCGTACGGCACGCCCGTCTCGCCCGTCATCGAGGACGACAAGATCTACTTTCACGCGGCGGCAGGTGCAGGTCGAAAGTTCGAGAACCTCACCGCAAACCCGCGCTGCTCGATGGTCTTCGTCAGCATGACCGAGCCCGACGAACCGGCCTTTTCGATGAACTACCGCTCTGCGGTCTTCGAGGGGCGCGCGACGCTCGTCACGGACGAAATCGAGAAGATGCACGCGCTCTGGCTCATCGGCGCGCGCTGGGCGGGAAGCCAACCCATTGCGAAGAGGCGTGCCTACATCGAGGGCGACATGGCCCGCTGCGACGTCTGGCGCATCGACGTCAACGTCATCTCCGGGAAGACCCGCGAGATGAGGCGCTGAACAGAGCCTTTTCTCAGAACTTCGGGAACGCCTCGGCCGCCTCGAAGTGCACGGGAATGCCCGTCGTCGGGTGAGGAATCGTGAGCTCGGCCGCATGGAGGCAGAGTCGCGAGGTCTTCTCCTCGGCGAGGATGCCGCGGCTGCCGTAAAAGCTGTCGCCGTCGATCGGAAGGCCGATGCCTGCAGCGTGCGCGCAGTGCACGCGCAGTTGGTGCGTGCGGCCCGTCTCGGGCCAGAGGCTCACGAGGGCCTTGCGCCTGCCGTCGGGCATCGTCTCGACGCGCAGAAGCTCCCAGTCGGTGGCGGCGGGCTTGCCGCCCTCGGCTTCGGAGAGCACGCACTGGCGCGGACGATCAAGCCTGTTGAGGGCGAGCGGAAGCTCGATCCTGCCCGACATCTGCTCGGGGACGCCCTCGAGCCTCGCCACGTAGCGCTTCATCGCAAGTCCCTCGCGAAAGCTCTCGTGAAGCGCCTTCTCGGCCCTGAGGCTTCTCGCAAAGAGCAGAACCCCCGAGGTGTCCATGTCGAGCCTGTGCACGATGCGCAGCGGCCCGAACTGCTTTTCAAGAATCTCCTTGGCGGAGGTCGTCTCCCTCACGCCCGGCACCGAGGCGAGCCTCGTCGGCTTGTCGATCACGACGATGTCGTCATCGAAATAAAGCACCGGAAGGGTCTCAAAATCCTCTTCGGACGCGATGGCCGACACGGGTGCGGCGGGGAGGCCTTCGACGAGACGCTCGTAGAGCCACTTCGCGGCGGCCCTCGGCGGGTAGAAGGTCCCGTCAAATCGTATTTCGTGCGCGGGCGTCGGGCCGCACCACCATTCGGCAAGCCCGATGATCCTCGCGTTCCCCGAGATCCGCCCCCGGACGGCGGCTTCGTTTCGTGCCGCAACGAGCGCCACGACGGGGCTCGTGAGCGCATCCGTCACCGCCATGCGCCAGCCCGCCTTTCTGGCCTCGAGCTCTCGCCCGCCCTGCATTTCGGGCAGATCGGGGTAGGGCTCAAACATCGCCTTGAGAAAGTCCCTCACCGTAAACCTCACGCCGCGTCCGTCGACGAGCGTGCGCTCGGGCACCTCGTCCCTCGACATCCCGGGCCAGAGCGCCGCCGCCCTGAGGGTCGACCAGTCGCGGCCTTCGCCGCCCGCACCGCACAAGGCCCGGCTCACGGGCTCGAAGGCATGCTCGGCATGCATGCCCGCCTCATCCTCGAAGACAAGCACGCCCGCACGTCCTGTGAAGCCCTCGGGAACGGGAACGAGGCGCGCCCGAGCGACGAGCTCGGGCGAAGGCGGGGTGCCGAACGGGGAGGGAAAGAGGATTTCGTGCATGGCTCAAGCCTTCATCGATTGTGGGACGAATGTCGGGATTCTACGGAATCCTCGGCGAACCGCGGAAAATGAGACATGTTAGGCGGTAACATCTAGGGGTTTTTACGGATTTCGTTCGTGTTTTGCGTGTGCGCGAACGCCGAAGGCGGGGAGCGCGCGCTATAGTTTTTTCCTTTCCCTCGTCCGATGCGGCGTCAGACCGCAGGATCGAGGGCCGCGCGGGTGCGTCTGACGCCCGTTCTCGGACCCCCACCATCACACAGGAGCAGCTTTCCATCATGACCAAGCGTCTTAGCCGCGTCTTCCGGTTTGCCGAGCCGATCGTTCACGGCTCGCTCATCCGGCAGATTCTCGTCGCGCTCGTTCTGGGCGCCGCGCTCGCCTTCGTCTGGCCCACGGCCGCGAAGGACGTCGGCATTCTCGGCGAGATCTTCGTGACGGCCCTCAAGGGCGTCGCCCCCGTCCTCGTCTTCGTGCTCGTGACGAGCGCGATTGCGAATTCGTCCATGTCCACCGAGATGCACATCCGTCCGGTGATCGCGCTCTATCTGGCGTCGACCTTCGGTGCGGCCATGGCCTCGGTTGCCGTGAGCTTCATGTTCCCGACGACGATCACGCTCACGGGGGCCGCGCAGTCCTCAGCGGCGCCCGGCGAAATCTCCCAAGTGCTCACGCAACTCCTTCTCAACGTGGTCGACAATCCCGTGCGCGCCATTGCGAACGCGAACTACATCGGCATCCTCGCCTGGGCGGTGGCCGTGGGCATGATCCTGAGGAAGTCCCGCGAGGAGACCCGCATCGTGCTGGGCGACGCCTCGTCGGCCGTCTCCTCGATCGTGCAGATCGTGATCCGCTTTGCGCCGATCGGCATCTTCGGCCTCGTGTCCCACACGCTCGCCACGGAAGGCTTCCAAGTGATGCTCGAGTACGCGCAGCTTCTTCTCGTGCTGCTCGGCGCCATGGCCTTCGTCGCGCTCGTGCTCAATCCCTTCATCGTCTGGGTCGCCACGCACGACAATCCGTACCCGCTCACCTTCATGGTGCTGCGCGAGTCCGGCGTCTCCGCCTTCTTCACGCGCTCGTCGGCCGCGAACATTCCGGTCAACATGGACATCTGCCGGCGCCTGAAGCTGCCCGAATCCACGTATGCGATCTCGATTCCCGTGGGCTCCACGATCAACATGGCGGGCGCCGCCGTCACGATCACGGTGATCACGCTCTCGGCCGCGCACTCGCTCGGCATCCAGGTCGACATGTTCTCGGCGATCTTCCTCTCCGTCATCGCGAGCGTCTGCGCCGCGGGCACCTCGGGCGTTCCCGGCGGCTCGCTCATGCTGATCCCGCTCGCCTGCGGCCTCTTCGGCATCGACCAGGACACCGCCATGCAGGTCGTGGCCGTGGGCTTCATCATCAGCGTCCTGCAGGACTCGACCGAAACTGGCCTCAACTCCTCCTCCGACGTCCTCTTCACGATCGCCGCCTGCTACCGCGCCGACCGAATCAGGGCCGAGCAGGAGGCCGCGAAAAACAACAGCGGCAATAACTGAGAATATCTGTAAAATACGATGGTTTGCCTAGGGGCGGTCAGTCGAAACCGCCCCAGGGGCAACGCCAGACATTCCGGCGCGGACGGTCGCCTTACGCCGTCCGCGCCTTTTTGCAACCCACATTTCCCCTAGGCATTCCCACACATGACCGAAGCCGACCTGACACCCAAGGCGCCGCTCGTACGCGAGGACGAGCACCCTCAATTTGAAAGAACCATGAAGGCCCGTCACCTGATCATGCTGTCCCTGGGCGGCGTGATCGGGACGGGCCTTTTCTTCAACACGGGCTTCGTGATCGGCCAGACGGGCGCCTTCGGCACCGTCGTCGCCTATCTGATCGGCGCGCTCGTCGTCTACCTCGTCATGCTCTCGATGGGCGAACTGTGCGTCGCGATGCCGCAGACGGGGAGCTTCCACCTCTACGCCACGACCTTCATCGGTCCGCGCACGGGCTTCACGGTCGCGTGGCTCTACTGGGTGACCTGCACGGTGAGCGTCGGCACGTCGCTCACGGGCGCGGGGCTCGCGATGCAGTACTGGTTCCCGAACGTCGACGTCTGGATATGGTGTCTCTTCTACTGCCTCCTGATTCTGGCGATGAACGTCTTCACGACGAAGTTCTTCGCCGAGGGTGAATTCATCTTCTCGCTCATCAAGGTGGTCACGATCCAGGTCTTCATCATCGCGGGCGGCCTCGCCGTCTTCGGCGTCATTCCGCTCTCCGACGGCTCTCCCGCGCCTTACTTCAGCAACCTCACCGAAGGTGGCCTCTTCCCGAAGGGCCTGCTGCCGCTCCTTACGACGATGATCGCCGTCAACTTCGCTTTCTCGGGCACCGAACTCATCGGTGTCGCTGCAGGTGAAACGCAGAATCCCGAGAAGGTCATTCCGATGGCCGTGCGCACGACCGTCGTGCGCCTCGTGCTCTTCTTCATCGGCACGATCGTGATCCTCGCCGCGCTTCTTCCGATGGAGGAGGCCTCGATCCTCAAGAGCCCGTTCGTGACGGTCTTCGAGCGCATCGGCATTCCGTACGCCGCCGACCTCTTCAACTTCGTGATCCTCACGGCCGTCATCTCGGCCGCGAACTCGAACCTCTACGCCGCGGGCCGCATGATCTGGGCCCTCGCACACGACGGCATGCTGCCCGCCTGGGCCTCGAAGCGCACAAAGCGCGGCCTTCCGGTCAACGCCATCATGCTCTCCATGCTCGGCGGTTGGCTCGCTCTCTTCACCTCGGTCTTCGCCGCCGATACGGTCTTCGTGGTCCTCACCGCCATCGTCGGCTTCTCCGTCGTCGCCGTCTGGATTGCCATCAGCGTCGCGCACATCGGCTTTCGCAGGCAGCTCAAGGCCGAAGGCAAGTCCGCCTCCGACCTCGCCTGGCACTCGCCGCTCTTTCCCGTCGTGCCCGTCCTCGCGATCATCCTCTGCTCGGTCGCCTTCATCGGGCTTCTCTTCGACCCCGAGCAGCGACTCGCGCTCTACTTCGGCGTTCCCTTCGCCGCAGCCTGCATGATCCTCTATCCCGTCATCGCACGCCGCCGCGACGCCCGCCGCGAGGCCGCACGCCTCGCCGAAGCCGGCAGGCACTGACACCCTGAAGCCTCTCTGAACACAAACGGCCCCGCTCATGACAGGATAAGCGGGGCCGTTTGCTTTTAGTATTCAGAACCCGTCAGGGTCCTGTTTTCATCTCAAGGCTTTCAGAACGTCCTGAAGGCGAGGGCGGGATCGACGCCGCAGGCGAGCGAGAGCTGCGCGAGCACACGGGCCTTCTGCGGGTTGAGCGTCCCTGCAGGCACGAAGCCCGCATCCTGCCACTCGGCGAGTCCCTCGACGGTCATGCCGCTCGGGGTTCTCGAAGCGCGCACGACGAGTACGCCGTGAGCGGCAGCCTCCATGAGGGCGCCTTCCGTCTTCTCGTGAATCGAGCCGTTGCCGGTCCCCGCATGCACGATTGCACGGGCGCCTGCAGCCATGGCCGCACGAACCATCACGCCGTCGTCGTCGACGTGCGAATACACGATGTCGACGCGGGGCAGGGCGCCGTCGGCCGCAACACGGGCTTCGAGCGCCTCAAGCGTGAAGGGCGTGGCGGCCCCATGGGGCTTTTCGGACCTCGCGATCCACTCGATGTGCGTGCCCGCGATCATGCCGAGCATGCCAAGATCCGGCCCCCTGAAGGTGGCGACATTGGTGGGATGGGTCTTCGTGGCGTCACGCGCGGAGACGATCACGTCGTTGAGCGCGATGAGCACGCCCCGGCCCGCAGCCTTCGGATCGGCCGCGATGCGAACGGCGTTGAGAAGGTTGAGGGGCCCCTCGGCCGAAAGGGCCGTGGCGGGACGCATCGCGCCCGTGAGCACGACGGGCTTTTCGCTCTTCACCACCAGATTGAGGAAGAACGCGGTCTCCTCCATCGTGTCGGTGCCGTGCGTAATCACGACGCCCGAGACGTCCTCGCGGCGAAGAGCCTCCTCGACCGCGTTCGCGAGCTTCAACCAGACCTCCGAAGTCATCGAGCTCGAGTCAATGTTCGAGACCCGGGCGGCCTCGACGTCGGCCACGTCAGCCAGCATCGGAACGGCCGAGAGCAGGTCCTCGACGCCGAGCCCCTGAATGCTGTAGCCCGTCATCTGCGTGGCGGACGCGCCCGAACTGACGATGGTGCCGCCCGTGGCGAGAATCACGACTTTGGATGCGCAATAGGCCATGGTTTCTCCTTTGTCTTTTGTCCTGAAGATGGGTTTGCCTGTTTTTTTCAATGATCCCAACAGCATACATCGCCGCCGGACAAAAAAGGCCCTCCCGCCGCCGGCGAAAGGACCTTTCCCTCCATTAAATTCCCGTCGGGGTCTTATTTCCCTGCCGTAAGCCTAACGAGTTCGAGCGTCATCTCGAGCGACTTGTGCAGGCTCGGGAGCGGGAGGAACTCGGCATAGCTGTGGAAGTTGCACGCGCCCGTGAAGTAGTTGGGCGTGACGAGGCCCTTGGCGGAGAGGGCGGAGCCGTCCGTGCCGCCGCGCATGGCGATGGTGTTGGTGGTGATGCCGAGGTTGTCGGCAGCCTTGTAGAGGAGCTCCACCGGCGAGCGGTCGTCGCCGAGGCTGTCGGCGATGTTGGAGTAGACGTCGACGAGTTCGGTCTCGATGACGGCGCGCGGATGCTGTGCGCGCACGGCCTCGACCGCCTCAAGCACGAAGGCCTTGCGGGAATCGTAGCGGCTGCGGTCGAAGTCGCGGATGTTCATCGTGAGGCGGCACTCGGCAGCGTTGGCCTCGCAGTCGGTGAACCACCAGTAGCCTTCCTTGCCCTCGGTCTGCTCGGGCGTCTGCAGGCGGTCGAACCTGTTGATGAGGTCGGTCGCAACGAGGAGCGGATTGACAAGCACGCCCTTGGCGCTCATCGGATGCGCCGTCACGCCCTTGATGCGGATCGAGACCGAGCAGGCGTTGAAGGTCTCCCAGACGATTTCGCCAAGCGCGCAGCAGTCGATCGTGTAGGCGAAGTCGACCTTGAACTTCTTGAGGTCAAGGAGCTTGGAGCCGCAAAGACCGATCTCTTCATCGGGCACGAAGGCGACGCGGATGTCGCCGTGCGGACGGTTTTCCCTCGTCACGACGGCGAGCATCGTCATCACGTTCGCAACGGCCGCCTTGTTGTCGGCACCGAGCACGCTCGTGCCGTCCGTAAAGACGATGTCCTGACCCGCATATGCGGCAAGTTCCGGATGCTCCTCGAGACGCACCCAAATGTCCTTTTGGGCATTGAGGAGAACGTCCCCGCCTTCGTAGTGAATCACCTGCGCCTTCACGTCGGGCGAGAGGCTCACGGGCACCGTGTCGAGATGCGCGACCCAGCCCACGGCGGGAGCGCCCTCGACGTTGGCGGGCAGAAGCGCCGTCAGGATGGCGTGTTCGTTCAGTTCGATCTCGACGAGCCCGAGCGCCTCAAGTTCGCGGGCGAGAAGCTTCGCGAGCTCGCGCTGGCCCTCGGAGCTCGGCACGCGGCCGGCCTTCGGGTCGCTCTCGGAGGAGACGGCGACGTAGCGCAGGAAGTTGTCTCTGAGTTCGTCGACATAGGGAAGGTGGATGTCTGTCATGACGACGGTCCTTTTTTCTTGGATTGCAGGAAAATCGGTTTTGCATGAGAAACCCCGCCGGGAGCCGAAAGGGAGGCGTCCTCGACGGGGTGCGGGCAGGGCGCGGTGCGCCTCTTACTTCACGGGCGGGTAGACGTAGCCCGAATCGAAGCCGATCGGGATGCCGATGCCCCAGAAGGCGTAGAGCACGAAGGTAAGCGCGACGAGGAGCGCGAGGGTGTAGGGGATCATCATCGAGCTCAGGGTGCCGACGCCCGCCTGCTTGCAGTACTTCTGGCAGTACATGATGAGGAGCGGATAGAACGGGAACATCGGGGTGCAGACGTTCACGGCCGAGTCGGACACGCGGAAGGCGGCCTGGGTGAGCTCAGGCGAGATGCCGAGCATCATCAGCATCGGGACGAAGATGGTCGAAAGGATCGCCCACTTGGAGGTCGCCGAGGTGATGAGAAGGTTGAGCATGCCGGTGAAGATGATGATGCCCAGCAGCGAGCCCGCCGACGGCATGCCGAGGTCCTTGAGGAACTCGGCGCCCGAGATGGCGAGCAGCGTGCCGATGCCCGACTTGCCGAAGACGTAGAGGAACTGGGCGGCGAAGAAGGCGAACACCATGAAGCCGAGCAGCATCTTCATGACCTCTTCCATCGACTTGATCACGTCGGACGAGGACTTGAAGGTGCCTGCGGCGTAGCCGTAGACGATGCCGGGGAGCGAGAAGAAGATGAAGATGAGCGGAACGATGGCCTGCATGACGGGGGCCTTCGGGCTCGTGAGGGAGCCGTCGGGCGCGCGCAGCATGGAGCCTTCGGGCCAGCAGAGCACGAAGAGCAGGGCGGCGAGGCCGAGGAAGACCGTGCAGGCCTTGCGGTAGGCGCTGTTCTCAAGGGCGCTCACGGGCGTAATCCTGAGGTCGGGATCGTTCTCGAGGCCCTTGTCGAGCGGCATCGTAGCCCAGAGGCGCGGCTCGACGATCTTGTCGGTCACGTACCAGCAGGCGGCGATCACGAAGAAGGTGCCGCCGAGCGCGAAGAAGTAGTTGCAGAGCACGTTCACCGAGTAGGACGCATCCAGCGTCTGGGCGGCGGCCTGGGTGAAGGACTGCATGACGGGGTCGATCACAGACGGCGTGTAGGAGGCCGTGAAGCCGCCCGAGAGACCGGCGAACGAGCAGGCCACGCCCGCGAGCGGATGACGGCCCGCACAATAGAACATCAGGGCTGCAAGCGGCATGAGGATCACGTACACCGAGTCGCTCGCCACATGGCAGAGGATCGAGACGATCACGACGGCCGGCGTGAGCGCGGCGCGCGGGATGTAGCTCATCAGCTTCCTGAGAAGCGTGTGGATGAAGCCCGATCCCTCGGCGATGCCGATGCCGAGCGTCGCCACGAGCGTGATGCCCAGCGGCGGGAAGCCCATGAAGTTCTTCACGGAATTCACGACCAGATCAAGCAGGTTCGCGGGGGCAAGCATGTTCGTCACGGCGATCACGGCACCCGTGGACGGATGCCTGTAGTCGAACGAGACGTAGGAGAGCGCGAGCGAGATCACGAGCGTGATCACGAGCGCCCAAATGAAGAGCATCGTGATGTGCGGCAGCTTGTTGCCTGCCGCCTCAATGGCGTTGAGGAACCGGTTGAGGCTTCCTGCAGCTTGCGGGGGAGTGGGATTCATTTGTAGTCCTTGAGGATGGAAGGACGGCCTCCGTCAGGCAGAGACCGAAGGCTCTATTGTACGGAAAATCCCGAATTCGGTTTTTCGGCCCACAAAGCCTGTGCGACCGACGTCCCCAATTGCCAGTGATGATGGAGATGATTCATGGCCGACATGCCGCAATTGCAACGGAAACACATGACGTCAGCCTCAGCGCGAGCGTGGCGAAAAAGAAATACAATAGCGTCAGAAACGCATGTCCCCCAGACGTTTTTTTGCTCGCGCCGCTTTCAAGCCCGCCGAGCGTCTCTTCGTCGAACCTCAGGCCGCGCTCACCTGGGCCTGGGTCGAAGGCGACGACTTCCGTGCGGGCCGCAGCTTCACGGTTCACCAGGACGACTATCAGAGCCTGATCGGACGCGTGGGCGTGCGCGCGGGCCTTGAGTTCCCGAACGAGAAGAGCACCTTCTACGCCCGTGTTTCGGGCGCCTGGGAGATGATGGGCGAGGACGAATACCATGCCGTCGCCGACGCGGGCAGGGTCGAGTCCTTCCGCACCGAACTTGACGGCGGTTGGAGCGAGTACGCCGTCGGCGCGAACTTCAAGCTCGCACCCAACGCCTTCGTCTGGGCTGACCTTGAAACGTCGCGGGCGGAGACATCCGTGAAAACTACCGCTACACCATCAGCGCACGCCGGGTCTGGTAAGGCGCCTGAGGGGACTGTAATCCCTTGACGCTCGCCTGAAACACCCCGCCGGTCCTCACGGGCCGGCGGGTTCGTCTTTGGACGACGGGGCTTCAGCGTCGGATAATCGAAGGCGTGCATAATCGATTGAATGATGGAGGCAGTGCCTCCCGGACATCCGCGTCCGGCGCCTCCAGGCAAGACCAACCCAATTGAAGAGGAAGAAAAAGAAGATGTCCATCCTGCGCACCGCCGCCGCGCTTGCAGCCGCCCTTACGCTTTCCACCGCCTTCGCCGCGCCGCCTCCCGAGGTGGTCGAGCTTGAGGGCCAGTGGCGCGGCCGCCTCTGCACGGCCGAGGGCAATCCCACGAAGACGAATCTGAGCATCGACAAGTACGGCTGCTTCGTGCTCTTCCAGACCGACGTCAACGGCGCCGCCCAGTCCGCCGGCACCGTCACGGTGAAGGAAGGCGTCATGACCCTCGTCGACGCCAAGACCGGCCCCTACATGGTGCTCAAGGTCTCCGACGACGGCCGCCTCGTGCAGGACGTCCGCGGCAAGCTCCCGAAGAACTGCTGCTACCTCAAGCGCCGCTGATCCATCAGCCCCGCCTCATTCGAAGCCCCGTCCGCTCCGCGCTCGGGGCTTTTGCACTTTCCGTGTGCGGCGCACGCGCCGCCCCCTCCATCGGGAGTATTTCGCCAGCCGTCCCGATCGTGCATAATGTGCCTCTCATACTAGGAGCAACTCCAATGTCCATCGAGCAGACGCGTGAAATCCTCTCCCATGAAGAACTGTCGGACGCCGACATCGTTCATCTTCTCGGCCTCACGGATCCCGAGGAGTGCGAGCTCCTGCGCAAGACCGCCTACGACAGGACGACGGAGCTGATGGGCAGCTTCGTGTACTACCGCGGCCTCATCGAGTTTTCGAACATCTGCACGGCGAGCTGTCGCTACTGCGGCATTCGTCGCGAGAACCACGACGTCGAGCGCTACACGATGTCGAAGGAGGAGATCGTCGCGGCCGCGAAATGGGCCGCCGATCAGGGCTACGGCTCGATCTGCCTTCAGTCGGGCGAGCGCCGCGACGAGAAGTACATCGCCTTCGTCGAATCGTGCCTTGAGGCGATCCACGAGGCCACGGTCTCGGAGAAGCTCCCCGACGGCGTGGGCGTGACGCTCTCGCTCGGCGAGCAGACGATCGAGACCTACCGCCGTCTCGCAAAGGCCTCGGGCAATCCCTCGAATCTCAGGTACCTCGCCAGATTCGAGACCTCGAACCCCGAGCTCTTCAAGGTCCTTCACGGCGCCCGCGGCGACCATGAGAAGGAGCTTCAGAACCGCTTCCGCATGCTTCGCGACCTTCGCGAGGCGGGCTATCAGGTGGGCACGGGCGTCATGATCGGCATTCCCGGCCAGTCGCTCGAGGACCTCTGCCGCGACATCCGCACCTTCCAGCAGTTCGACGTCGACATGATCGGCATGGGCCCCTACCTCATGAGCGAGGGCGGGGAGCTTCAGGAATACGGGCAGATGGAGCCCAAGGCGCTCCTTCAGCTCGCCCTCAACATGATCGCCGTCACGCGCCTCGTGCTCGGCCCCGTCAACATCGCCGCCGCCACGGCCCTTCAGGCCATCCGCGACGACGGCCGCGAGCTCGGCGTCTCCTATGGCGCCAACGTCGTGATGCCCAACCTCTCGCCACAGCAGTACCGCGAGGGCTACCAGCTCTACGACAACAAGCCCTGCCTTGACGACGAGCCCACCCAGTGCGCCTCCTGCCTCGAAAACCGTCTGCGCCCCATCGGCCGCAGCGTCGGCTGGAACATGAGCGGAAGCTCCCGCAGGTGGCTGCGCCGCAACGGCCGCCCCGACGAGGCCGTACCCGAGGGCCTGCGCACCAAGACCCTCGAAGGCCGCAGGATCATCCCCATCGCCGCGGGAAAAGTTGCGTGAAAACAACACCTGCCCGAAATCCCGCCGCGGCTCCCCGTGTGTCCGGCCTCCGGCAAAGCCCCGCCCCGAGCGGGGCTTTTTTCACCCCTACGTTCCTCATCCACAGGGCATTTTCAGTCCGCCCGTGCAGCAGTCGAAAGCAGGGCGTCCCGCTGGGCGAGAAAACTTTGCAGACGGGGAGAGCGGGAATGAGCGAACGGGTATTGACGTTTTCGCGCCGCCAGGTAGAATGGACGGTTTCCCAAAAACTCGGGTTAACCCGAACAAGCCCCAAGAATCCCATTCCGTCTTCATGAAGTCCGAAATCCGCACGATCCTCCTCGGGATCGGTCAGTTTCTTTTCTGTGCGTTGCTGAGCGCGTCCGCCTACGGCCTCTACGTCCTGAACCTCAGGGTAAGCGTCCCCGTCGAGAGTCTGATCGAGCTGGGCCAGGAAGCGCTGCTCCTTTCGGCGGCGATCTTCACGCTCAGGACCGCGTCGCTTGAGAAGGCACTCTCGGGCGGGCTGTGGCTCGTCAGCGGCTTTCTCGTCGCGCTCTTCATCCGGGAGCTCGACGGTTGGATCGGCCACGCCTGGGTCTACTGCGAGCTCGTCTGGCTCTGCGGTGTCGCCTGGGCCGTGAAGGCCGCGGGGCTCGGCACCGTCATTCCGGGGCTTGCCCACTTCATCGGCCACCGCGCCTTTCCGATCATGTGCGCGGGCGTAGCGATCCTGCTCGTCTACTCGCGCCTCTACGGCATGCAGACGCTCTGGCTCGCCTATGCGGGCGAGGCCTGCTCGGGCCTTTATTCGGTGAAGACCCTCTCGGAAGAATCCACCGAACTTCTCGCCTACATGATGATCTTCACGAGCGCCGCCTTCTATGCAGGCAACTGCCTGCGCATGCGCCGCCGCAGGGCCCGCGCCGAACGCCGCCAGAAGGAGGCCGGCATCAGGACCGCCTGACAAGCCCGCCCCAAAAAAGGAAGGGACCCGAATCCTGATGGACATGGGTCCCTTTGTTCATTCCGCCTTCGAAAGCCGTCGGAGTCTTGCAGAAGCGTTCGACCGTTTCGGCGCTGTTATTTTAACTTGGCGAGCATTCCGCCCGCGATCCTGCGCACGAGGCAGCGGGGAAGAAATCGGGTCATGAAGGCGCCGAAGCGGTTGGCTGCGCCGTCGAGTACGACGACGCGGCCCGCCATCATGCCCTTGAAGCCCGTTTCGGCCACGCGTTCGGGGTCGGCGGAGAGGCGATCGAAGGGGCTTTCCTGCGAGAGGCCCGCGGTCACACCGAACTGCGTGCGCGTGGGGCCGGGACAGAAGGCGGTGACGGTGACGCCCGAGCCCTTGAGCTCCTCTGCGAGCGACTCGGTGAAGGAGAGCACGTAGCTCTTGGTGGCCCCGTAGACGCCTAGGTAGGGGCAGGGCTGGAAGGCGGCCGTGGAGGCCACGTTCATGATCCTGCCGCGGCCCTCTCGCTTCATCCGGCGCGCCATGCGAAGCGAGAGGCTCGTGAGCGCCATGACGTTGAGCCTGATCATCTTCTTCAACATCGCCTCGTCCATGTCGGACGCAGGACCGAAGGCACCGAAGCCCGCGTTGTTGATGAAGATCTCCGGCACGATCTGCCGATCCGAGAGCCAGCTCGAGATCTGGTCGACCGCACCCGCCGCCGTCAGGTCGAGCGCGAGCAGGTGGGTTTCGGTCCTCAGGTCGCGGCTCAGCACTTCAAGAGCGCGCATGTTGCGGGCGATGAGAAGAAGCCGGTAGCCCTCCTGGGCTGCGAGCTTCGCGAGCTCCCGGCCGATGCCGCTCGAGGCGCCTGTGATGACGGCGAGCGGCTGAATGTGGTCTGGCATCGATCTGACTCACTAGAATGCATGGATGCCGCAAGTGTACAACGGCTTGCGCCCCAACGCCCGCCCCTTCGAGGCGGGAAGACGCCAACACGGGATAGTCCCATACGGCAAACAACCTAGAGACATTGAGCCATCGCATGACAACACCCATTGAGCGCCCGAACGGGACCGATTCCAGGAAAAATCTGCTTGCACAAATCCTTCTGCTTCTCACGGGCATGGCCGTGCACACGCTCGGCATCGCGCTCATCACGCGGGCAGATCTCGGCACCACGCCCATAAGCACGCTGCCGCTTACGCTCTCGGCCGTGATGGGCGTCACGCTTGGGACGACCACGTTCATCATCAACATTGCGTTCTTCCTCTCGCAGATCGCGATGCTCGGCTCAAGGTTCGAACGCCGCCAGTGGCTGCAGCTCCCGTCGGTCCTTCTCTTCAGCGCGATGATCGACACCTGGATGGCGGTTCTCTCCCGCGTCCCCGTCGAGGGCGCCGTTGCGTGCTGGAGCGCCTCGCTCCTTGCGAACGTCGTCATCGCGGCGGGCATTCTCCTGCAGCTTCGCTCGAGCCTCATCCTCCAGCCGATCGACGGCGCCGTGCTTGCCGCCTCGATCGTGACGGGACGTGCGTTCCCAACCGTCAAGATCGCCAACGACGTGGGCTGCGTCATCGCGGCCGCCGCAGTCGGCCTCGTCTTTCTCGGAAATCTGTACGGGATCGGCGCGGGCACGCTCGTTTCGGCCTTTGCCGTGGGCTGGCTCATCAAGCGCCTGAAGCCCGTGCTCATGCCCGGAGAACAGCTCTGAGGACGTGTCCCTCCGGTCCCGCATGCCTCAAAGGATCCACGAAAAGACGGCCCGCCTCTCGAATGTGAGAAGCGGGCCGTTCTTCTTCAAGGGACGCCGGGATCCGTCTCAGCCCCTGCGCATCGGGATCATTTCGCCTTGGGCGACGGAACGATAACGAGTGCGGGACGGGTCTGTGCGGGATCGGGCAGGGGAGGCGTCACGGCGAGCGTACCGAACGTCCTTCTGAGTTCGGAGATCTCGCCGAAGCTTATCGCGCGCTGCGGACAGGCTTCGACGCAGATGGGCGCGCCGCCCTTTTCGAGACGATCGAGGCAGCCGTCGCACTTCATCATCTTGCGGGCCTTTTCATCGAGCTGAGGCGCACCGTAGGGGCAGGCCTGCGCGCACATGCCGCAGCCGATGCACTTGTCGCGGTCGATGACGACGAGGCCGTCCTCGGCGCGCTTGTAGTGCGCCTTGGTCGGGCAGACCTTGACGCATGCCGGGTTCTCGCAGTGGTTGCAGGCGATCGAGACGTACCAGGCGCGGACGTCCTGATGCCAGGCGCCCGTCATGCGGTCCTGACGCCAGCTGCCCGAAGCTTCTTCGAGCACGCGGCGCAGATTGAGGCCGACGGGCAGATTGTGCGCGTCCTTGCATGCAACGGCGCAGGTCCTGCAGCCCGTGCAGCGCGAGACGTCGACGACGAAACCGTATTGCTTTGTCATGTTCTATCTCCTTTTGCTCAGGCCTTGACGACCTCGACGAGGTTGGTGTGCTGCGGATTGCCCTTGGCGAGCGGGCTCGGGCGAAGCGACGTGAGCGTATTGATGTTGCCGCCAACGTCGACCCTTCGGCCGTCCTTCGTCACGGGCCTGTACCACGCGCCCTGCGGGATCGAGACGACGCCCGGAATGATGCGCGGCGTCACCTTCGCCACAAGTTCGACCGCACCGCGGTCATTGAAGACGCGCACGCGGTCGCCCGAACGGATGCCGCGAGCATCTGCATCGAGCACGTTGACGAGCACCTCGTCGGGGAACTGCTCGCGAAGTGCGGGCAGGTTGTGGAAGGTCGAGTGAATGCGGCCGTGGCCGTGATAACCGTAGCATTGGAGCGGATACTTCTTCTGCAGTGCGTCGCCCGGCATCTCCCAGGTGCGCACGAACATCGGAATCGGCGAAATGACGTCGCCCTTGGGAAGCACCCAGTTCTTCGCGATGTTCGCAAGGCGCTCGGAGTAGATCTCGATCCTGCCCGACGGAGTTTTGAGAGGATTGGCCTTCGGGTCCTTGCGGAACGCCTCGAGCGCGATGCCCGCGTTGGGAAGATCATGGATGTGAGCGGGCCCCGTCTTCCAGAAGGTCGCGAAGTCGGGAAGCGACGGGATCTTGCGGCGCGTTTCGTTGTAGCACCATTCGATCCACTCGAGCTGGGTCTTTCCTTCGGTAAAGGCCTCTTCCTTGCCGAGATGCCTTGCGATGCCGCGGCAGATCTCCCAGGTCGGGCGCTGCTCCCACTGCGGTTCGACCGCCTTGTGAAGCGGCAGGATGGCGGCGGAGTCGCCGTTGGAGCCGCCTGAGGCCGTGACGTCGTCCGCTTCGGGTCCGAGCGTGTCCGGCAGGAGAATGTCGGCGTAGCGGGCCGACGGGGTCATCATGTTGTCGCAGACGACGATGAACTCGCACTTCGAGGTGTCGCGCAGGATTTCGTCCGTCCTGTTCGAATCGCTGTGCTGGTTGATGAGCGTGTTGCCGCCCGAATTGACGATCATCTTGATGTCGTGGCCGAGCGTCTTCACGCCGCGCAGGCCGTCGTGGACGTCGTCCATCTCCCTGCCGCGCACGATGGCGTCGGTCCAGAGGAAGCACGGAATCGTCGCCTTGACGGGATTGGTGCCGACGGGCAGATAGACTGCGGGCACGGCCGTGTTGCCTTCCTGCTGGCCGGTGCTCGTGCCGGGAAGGCCGACGTTGCCCGTGAGGATCGGAAGCATCGCAATGGCGCGGCTCGTCTGCTCGCCGTTGGCCTGGCGCTGCGGACCCCAGCCCTGCGAGAAGAAAACGGGCTTCGTCGTGCCGATCTCCTCGGCGAGCCTCACGATCGTCTCGACGGGAACACCCGTGATGCGGGAGGCCCATTCGGGCGTCTTCTCGATGCCGTCGGGACCTCGGCCGAGAATGTGGCTCTTGTAGTCCGAGCCCTTGGGCGCGGAGGCGGGCAGGGTGGTTTCATCGTAGCCCACGCAGTATTGGGAGAGGAACGCGTGATCCACGCGGTCGTGCACGATGAGTTCGTGCGCAATCGCCTCCACGAGCGCCGCGTCGGTGCCCGGGCGGATCGGAATCCATTCGTCGGCATGTGCAACGGCCGTGTCTGTGTAGATCGGATCGATCACGATCATCTTCGGCTTGCGGCCGCCCTCGGCTTCGCGCGTGCAGGTCATCTGCCAGGACTTGCCGTGGCCCGAGCCGCGCGTGACGGCGGGATTGTGGCCGAAGGCCACGTAGAGCTTCGCATTGGCGATCTGCGAGATGTCGGAGGACGGGCTCGCGCCGTAGGTCATCGGGAAGGCGGCGGAGATCTGGGCGGTCGAATAGGAGCCGTAGTACTTGAGATAGCCGCCGCAGAGATTGAGCAGGCGCCACCAGGCGCGGCGGGAGTTGACGAGCGACTGCTGGCCCGAACAGTACTGCCAGTAGAGCGATTCGTTGCCGTACTTCTCGACGGTCTCGCGAAGCTTGTCGGCGACGGTCTTGAGGGCCTCGTCCCAGGAGATGCGCTCGAAGCGGCCTTCGCCGCGCTCGCCGACGCGCTTCATCGGGTACTTGAGTCGGTCGGGACTGTAGAGGCGCTCGCGCATGTCGCGGCCCTTGAGGCAGGCGCGCAGCTGGCGCACCTTGCAGCCGTCCTTCACGGTGTTGTCGGTTTCGATGCGGATCACGGTGCCATTCTTCGTGTACGCGCGAAGCGGGCAGCGTTGGCCGCAGTTGATCACGCAGGCGGTCCATTCATAGACGCCGAAGTCCGCCACGGCGTTCGCAACGGCAGCGGCAAGCGGCGTCGAAGCAAATCCTGCGGCCGCAAGCAGGGCCGAGGCCGTCAGCACGCGGCGGCGCGAGACGGGACGCTCGAATACGGTTTGTTCTGTCATGTCGGGGTCTCTCTTTATATTTGGCGGCGCCTGAAGTCGAGGCGCACGCCGGTCACTCGAGGGTCGGTCGAGGCCGCGGGGACGGCCTCTCCGAAAAGTCTAGCGATGAGTCGAAATCATGAAAAGGCCGTCATTTCGTGGATGAATAGCGCTCAGGCCGCTTTCGGAGGACTTCTTGACGAGAGGCAAGCGCAGGACGCCGTCTTTACCGCTCGGATGCTTGCAAACGACAGCTGACGGGGAGTTTCAAGCGGCGGTGCGTCGCGACGCTGTACAATGCCGCCTTGGTCCGAACGGACCGCCTTCTGACACGCACTCAATGGAAAAGACAAGACACATGACCTCAGTACGCCGCATGCTCACGGGCTTTCTTCTTGCCATCGCCGCAGGCTTCGGCTGGGGCTCCATGGGGGTGGCTGCTCAGGTCATGATGACGGACGGCGGCTTCACCGCCCAGGACCTCGTGGCGCTTCGCGTCTTCGGCGCGGGCGTGCTCCTCACGCTCATGACGCTCCTCACCGAAAGGGGCAGGGTCTCGAAGCTCTTCTCCGACATGGTTCTGCTGCGTGACGTCGTGATCTACGGCCTCGGCGTGCTGGCGACGCAGTTCACGTTCTTCCTTGCGATCCGTGATGCGGGCGCCGCCACGGCGGCCATCATGGTCATCACGGGTCCGCTCTTCGTGATAGGCTGGATCGCCGCCACGACCCGCAAGCCCGTCTCGATCCTCGAGCTCGCCGCCTTCTGCCTTGCCGCCACGGGCGTCGTACTCATCATCACAAAGGGCGACCTGAGCGTCGTCAACTTCTCATATTCGGGCGTCCTCTGGGGGCTTGCCTCCGCCGCCTGCGGCGCCTTCTGCACGTTGCAGCCGGGCAATGCCGTCAAGAAACTCGGCGTCAACGCCGTCGTGGGCTTCGGCATGCTCTTTGCGGGCATCGGCGCGCTCTTCGTCTATCCGCCCACGGAAATCGACGCCGTCTGGACTTGGGAGACCCTCGCGGGCTACCTCTACATCATCGTCGTGGGCACCGCGCTCGCCTTCGTCTGCTATCTGAAGAGCCTCGACTACGTCCCTCCCGCCGTCACCACCATCCTCGGCGCTTCCGAGCCCCTCACGGCCGTGATTCTCTCCGTCGTGCTGCTCGGCACCTCCTTCACGCCCGTCGAGAGCCTCGGCGCAATCCTCATCTTCGCCACCGTCTTCATCCTCGCCATGAGGGAGGGGAGACGCAGGGCCTGATCCCGATCCTGTCTTCAACACCGCTCATTTGCTCCCGCTCAAGCGAAACCCGGCGACTGAGACAGAACCGACAGAAGCAAAAAATGGCGGGACTTCCGTTATGGAAATCCCGCCATTTTCAAGTGAGGCAGGCCGGGCATTCATCCCGCCCTCATGACAAGAAAGGCGGAAAGAGGCCGGCAAGCCCGGTGATCAGTCCTTGGCCTTGCGGTTGCGGAAGTACACGGCCTCCTGGATGTCGGTCGTGCGCTTCGTGAAGCAGTCGTCGAGAAGCGTTTCGCAGAGCTCTTCGCCTTCGGCGAGAACACGGAGATTGAAGTCGTTGAGGAGCTTCGCGGCGGCCTTTTCGTCTTCGGCATGAAGCTTGACGAACTCGGCTTCGAAGGCGGCCATGCGCGGGGCGAGGTCGGCCTCGAACTTGGCGAAGGCGGTCTTGACCATCGGGGCGAGGCCGGCGTAGTCGGTCATGACGAGCGTCTGAAGCCTGCGGAACTTCCAGTAGACGGAACGGCGGTCGCAGTGGTCCGTGCCGCAACCGTAGTGTTGGGGAACGGCCTCGAGGCCCTGGTAGAACGGCAGGTAGACGGAGAGGTCGGCCATGCCGAAGGCGAGGTGGATCAGGCAGCCGATGGCCTGCGGGAGCCACGGACGGACCTGCATGATGTGGGACTCGTACGTGCGGAACACGCTGATCGGGCGCCAGGGCTCGTCGCCGCGCAGACCGAACTGGTACGGGTCATGCTCGGACATGTCGTAGTGATTGCGCATCAGGGCCTTGAGATCGTCGACCGTGATGGGCTTTTCGGGCGTGAGATAGACCTCGAAATTACGGCCATCGTCGACGGGCTGCTCGACGGACGGATTGAGGTGCTTCTGCATGATCCAGACGCGCGGGTCGTTGTAGACGCGGTCACGCTCGTCGTTGCGGGTGTAGGCGGCGGCGAAGTCGAAGGGACCTTCCTCGGGGTTCCAGAAGCCGTGCTCCTTCGCCCAGCTCATGACCGTGGGCGAGCCCATCATGTCCTCGCGTTCCGGATCGTATTCGCGCAGGCGGCCCTGGTTGCCCGTGGCCATGTACTTGTCGGCCGGGGTGCGGTGGGCGATCCACTGGTGGCCCGTGCCGGTCTCGAGGTACCAGACCTCCTTGCTGTCGACGAAGCCGACGCCGAAGCCTTCACCGCAGCCGGCCTCCTCGATGATGCGGCCCAGAAGCGCGCACGCTTCGCGGGCGGTCGTGCAGCGGGAGAGCAGAACGTCGGGAATGTCGTCCTCGGTGATGCCGGAGGCCTTGTTGTACGGGTCGATCGCGAGCGCGTCGTCGCGGGCGAAGATGGACTCGGTGCCGGTGAGGCCCACGCCCGCTTCGTTGAAGCCCACGGCGCCGTGGAGCTGGGTCTGCCAGTTCGGCACGGTCGTGAAGCGCATGCTGCGGGCGGGCTGGGGCCATTCGAAGGCGGTGGCGCCCTTGTGGTCCTGCGTGCGGTACATCGAGCCTTCGGGCCATTCGCGCGCTTCGTGAATCACGAAGTGCTGGGCCTTGAGGGCGCTGCTGTCAGCGCTGCGGGCAAGAAGGAAGGAGCCGTCGGCCGTGGCCTTTTCTCCGACAATGACGGAAGTGCACATCTTGGATGTCCTCAGAAAATGCGCCGGCCCGAAAGGGAGAAAGACCGGCATTCAGGGCGCATATTTTAGGCGGCACCCTCTGAAACCGCCATCGGCGTTTACCTGAGGTTTCCAAGGGAAAACCATCTGCAACGCCCGTCCGGACGGCAATCCGGAAGACAGGCCCCATAGGGCGGATGACGACAAGGGACGAAGGAGGTGAACGAAAAAAGGGCCCGCCCCGCTTCCCCTCTGCATATACAAAGGGAAGGCGAAGAACGAGCCCTTTTGGGAGAAACCGCGTTCCCCGGGAAGAGGAACACGGGCTCTCATCAGAAGCGATGGACGATGCCGGTCGTGAACTCGTAGCCGTTGGGCTTGGCTTCGGTCGTGCCGTTCTCGACCTTCTCCTGAGACCAGCCGGTCATGGCGTAGACGGCGGTGCGCTTGGAGAGGGCGTAGTCGTAGCCGAGGGCGGCGATCACGCGCTTGAAGTCGACGTTGTCCTTGTTGTCCATGTCGCGGTAGGCGACCTGGGCCTTGGCGACGCCGCCCATGGCGGGCACGTTCACGCCGAGGCTCACGCCGTAGCCGTCGACAAAGCCGTAGCCCTTGTCGCCGGTTACGACCATGATGCCGTCGGTGCCGACGCCGCCGCGGAAGGCGGGAAGCTCCTGGTCGCCGAAGAACTGCGTGAAGGCGAGGACCTTGACGCCGCCGTCGAACGTGTAGTTGCCGCCGAAGGTGACGGTCCAGCCGTCATCCTGGCTGGCGGCGGTGCCAGTGCGGTACGTGCCGTACATCGTGGTGTCGGCGACGAGCACGGCCTCAAGAGCCCCGGCCTTGTAGCGTGCGGCGAGAGAGGCGTAGCGGTCGGATTCGCCGCCGTGGCCTTCGACGCCGCCCTTGGAGGAGTCGTTCTTGAAGGAGTACATGGCGTAGCCCGTGAAGCCCGCAACGGTCGGGGTCACGTAGCTGAGCGCATTGTCGACGCGCGTCCAGGAGGAGGCGGTCACGTGGCCGGAGCCGAAGGCCTTCGTGTAGTTCGCAAAGAGCGGGTCGATGGCGCGGAAGAGGCCGTCGGCGCCGAGCGTGCTGCCAAAGACGGGCATCAGGCCGGCGGAGAGCTTGCCGAACGGACCGACGAGGTCGACGTGGGCTTCGCGACCGAAGAGCTTGCCGCCCTGGTCGAGACTGCCGTCGTCGGACTTGATGCCGGACTCGAGCACGAAGGCCACCTTGTAACCGTTGCCGAGGTCTTCAGAACCCTTGAGACCGAAGCGGGAGCCGAATTCCTTTGCGTTCTCCATCGAGAAGGAGTTCACACGGTCGTGGCCGGCAAAGTCGGCGTCGCTCGACACGAAGGAGAGGCTGGTGTCGATGAGGCCGTAGACCTGGACGTCAGCGGCCTGGGCGCCCATGGCCGCAGCGGCCACGGAAAGGGCGAGAAGAGACTTCTTCATCATGATGTTCATTTCCTAATGGGTTGAAAAGCGGAATGCGCTTTGAGTCAGGAGGGCGCTTCGCCTCTCCTGCGGGCAGGACGGAATAATACAGTATCAACGAGTACTTTTGTTTCTGTCTTTAATCACCGCCTTACCTCCGGCATTCCTTCCGCCGATTTCGGGCGGGAACGGGCGCCGCGTCCGACCGGACGAAGCGCCCGCCGATACCTGCACGCGGGAGGTCTCAGGCTTCCCGCTCGCAGGGCGCATCTTCAGGCGTTGACCGGGATCAGGCCTTCTTGAAGGCATCGCGGGCTGCGATGCGGCCGAAGATCATGCAGTCGGCAACGGCGACGGTACCGAGACGAACCATGCCGTGGACGCCGCCCGTGGCTTCGCCGGCGGCATAGAGGCCCTTGATCGGGGTGCCGCGCACGGACATGACCTGGGCATGCTCGTTGATCTCAAGGCCGCCCATGCAGTGGTGGACGCGCGGCCAGAGGCGAACGCCGTAGAAGGGACCCTTGTCGTTGACGCTGGCGCCCTTGAAGAACATGCAGTCGAACTCGGGGTCCTTCATGGCCTTCATGTAGCCGTTGAAGGTCTCATTGGTCTTCTCGAGCGTCGCGTAGTCGATGCCGTAGCCGGCAGCGAGGTCCTTGAGCGTGTCGAACTTCTTGACGACGCCGGTCTTGAGGGCGTGCTCCCAGAGCTTGTCGGTCATGTTGTGGCCGACGATGGCGTTCATGACGTTGGCTTCGCAGGTGTAGATGACGCAGGGGTGGCCGATGGCGACGATGGCGTCGGCGCGGACCTTGCGGTTGCCCGTTTCCTTGATGAAGCGCTTGCCGGTGGCCGGGTCGACCATGGGCCCGAGGCCGACGCAGGACTCGACGAAGAGCGGAGCCACGCCAAAGCCCTTTTCATCGGGCGAGGTCCACGGACCGAGCTGGATCCAGTCCATCTGGACGGTGTTGGCGCCGATTTCCTGGGCCTGCATGATCATTTCGCCCGTGGCGCCCGGATGGTTCGTGGAGGTGAACTTGTCCGTGAGGCGCGGGTCCTGGCTCATGCGGTACTTGACGTTCTGAGCAAAGCCGCCGGCGGCGATCAGCACGCCCTTCGTGGCGCGCACGTAAAGGACCTTGCCGGAATTCTCGCGGCCGAAGCGATAGCCCTGGCGGGCCTTGACGCCGATGACTTCCTTCTTGTCGTTGACGATGATTTCGTCGACGATGAAGCGAAGGCGCGGCTCAATGCCGAATTCCTTGAGCTTGGCGAGCATCGGAAGAATGAAGCCGGAGCCGGAGTTGTTCGTCACGGCGTGCGAACGCTTGACGGAGTGGCCGCCGTGGTAGGTTACGGCCTTGAACTGGACGCCGATGTCGTCGCGCAGCCACTTGAAGTTGGCGACGGATTCATCGGCGATGCGGCGGGCGAGGGCGGGATGGCAGAGGCCGCCGCCCGCCTTCATGATGTCCGCAAAGAGAAGGTCGGCGGAGTCCTTGATGCCTTCCTTTTCCTGCATGTCGGTGCCGGCGGCCGCGACGGCACCGCCGTTGATGATGGAGTTGCCGCCCGGCGTGCTCATCTTGTCGACGAGCATGATCTCCTCCTTCTTCGCGCCGAGGTAGTGCGCCTCGAGGGCGGCGGCGCAGCCGGCAAAGCCGGTGCCGACGATGAGAAGACCCGTAGTTTCGTCCCACTTCTGCGGCGCTTCGGTCGAGAAGGCGGGAGCGGAGACGGCGGCGGCAGCGGAGGCTGCGCCGAAGAGGGCGCCGGTCTTGAGGAACTGGCGGCGGGACTGGTTGGTCATGCTGATACTCCTTTTCATGAGTGATGGTCGCGGGACAGACCTCCGTGTGCGGCGGAGGCTCCCGCCGTCCTGCGGCTGGTCGGCCGTCAGGACGCGGTGAAAATCATCGGGCGTTCGAGGGACGGTCCCGTCAATCCGGGCCCGAAGCGATGCCTGTCAATGCCTTTCAGCGCCTCAGGGCACCTTGAAGCCGAACTGGTGGCACTGGTCGCAGAAGTTCTCCGTTTCGCCGTGCATGTAGTGGCAGTTCGTGCAGTCAAGCTGGTCCTGATAGTGCGGGGAGACGTGCGGATTCGTCGGCTTGACGTCCTTCGTCTTCTCGACGAGGTCCTTCGTGTTGTGGCACTGCGTGCACGTCTTGATGTCGGGCGTGGCGGGATTGGCCTTGTCGGGGCCGTGGCAGGTCTCGCAGGTGAGACCCATCGCCGCATGACGGTCGGCACCGAACTTTCCGTCGGCGGCAGAGGCGGTGCCCGCAGCCATGAGGGCGGTCATCATCAGGGCGGCAAGCGTCTTGAAATTTGTCATTAAAATCTCCTGTAGGGGCGGATGGTTCATGGGGGCCGAGCGCCCTGTTCGAGTGAATCCTAGTCCATTAAGCCTGCCTTAAGACGCGCCGACTGAGCCAACTTAGGGTAAGCCTCCATCGAAAGTCCCCACTAGTTGGGTGTTCTCCATCAGGGTTCCTCCGAATAAAGAACCAGAAAAACCGCCGTTCGTGTTGCTTTTCCGCCACACGCCGTTTCGAGAGGAGATGCGCTTCGCAGGGCTTGCGAAGCGAGACCGTCATGCCGCATCCGAAGCCTGCCGAAGGAAACGTCGCGCTCATCAGGCCTCCTGAAGGAGCCGTCGCCGCCGCTGCGCCCGCGTCCGAAGCAGACGACCGCTGGGTCTGGTTTGAGGACGAGCACGGCGAGCGCTTTCGCGTCCCGCGCTCCTGGGTTCAGGGCGCGCCTGCGGACGCGAGCAATGCAGGCGGATCGGCCGAAGAGGCGGACCCGGACGAGGCGGGCGGAATCCACATCAAGAATCCGACGCTCTCGCGCATGTTCCAAGGCGTGCGGCTCACCTCCGGTCAGGCCTCGCTCGTTCCGAAGCTTCAGGCGTTTCTTGACGACGACGAAGCGCGGATCTTCATACTTCGCGGCTATGCGGGCACGGGGAAGACCTTCCTGATGAAGGGCGTCGTCGACTATCTTTCGGCCGTCAACCGCTCCGTGCACCTCATGGCGCCCACGGGCCGCGCGGCCAAGGTGCTCTCGACGAGAACGTCCCGCAGCGCCTCGACCATCCACGCGCACCTCTACTCGCCCCGCGACCGGGACGATCCCGACAACGAGGACTTCACGCTCGTGAGCGACCTCACGTCCAACACGGACGAACTCGACGCGGTCTACGTCGTCGACGAGGCCTCGATGGTCTCCGACCGCGAGACGCAGAATCCGCTCCTGCAGTTCGGCTCGGGCCGCCTTCTCGCCGACCTCCTGCACTTTCTCGAGGACGCCCCCTGCGCGCACCGCAGGCACATCCTGTTCGTGGGCGACGCCGCGCAGCTCCCGCCCGTCGGCATGACCGTCTCGCCCGCGCTCTCTCCCGTGCACCTCGAGCAGGAATTCGGCCTGAAGCCCTCGGAGCACACGCTCACCGACATCGTCCGCCAGAAGCAGGACTCGGGAATTCTCGCGCTCGCGACTGCGCTCCGAACGGGACTCAAAAACAAGACGTACGCTCTTCCAAGGCTTCCTGCGGACGTTCCCGACGTAGAGCGGATCGATGCGCGCGACATGGCGCGCCTCTGCTGGGAGGTCATGGGACGGCGCATCACACGCGACGCCGTCATGATCGCGCAGACGAACGTGCGCGCCCAGCAGCTCAACCGCGCCTTCAGGCGGCTGCAGTTTCCGGGCGTCGAGGAGCTCGCCGCGGGAGACAAGCTCATGGTAATCCTCAACACGCACATGCACGGCGAATTCATCTGCAACGGCGACTTCTGCCAGGTGCTCCGCACGGGAGCGCGCACCAGGCGCAGCGTCTCCTTCCGCGTGAAGACCGGCCCCGCAGGGAAGGGCAGGCGCCTCGTGAACCTCGACCTTGAGTTCCAGAGCGTCACGCTCAGGCTTCGCGGCAATACGGGCGAGTGCTTCGAGGTCTCCTGCATGATCCTTCTCAACCAGCTCGAGCCCGACGACCTGCCCGACATGACGCTTCTCCTTCGCGCCCTCATGGCCGACTTCAAGAACCGCTTCCCGAGGCTCAGGCGCGACACGAAGGACTGGCAGGACGCGCTCGCCGAAGACCCGTTCGTCAACGCGCTTCACGTCCGATACGGCTACGCCGTCACCTGCCACAAGTCCCAGGGCGGCGAATGGCCGCACGTCTTCGTCGACTGCGCATGGACGGGACCGAGATCCTCGGCCGACTACTTCCGCTGGCTCTACACCGCAGTGACGCGCGCCAGACAGAAGCTCCATCTCGCCCGCTATCCGAAGCACGCCTACGACGACCCGAACGAAGTCCTTCCCGTGCCCGACGACGCCTGGCCCCGGCAATGGCAGGCCGAGCTTCCCGCAAGACATCCCGGCGAAGACCTCGAGACGTTCGCGCTCGAGCTTCCCGAAGACAACGGCGAAGTCTTCTGACGCCCACGGAAAAACAGGCGGCCGCATTTCTGCAGCCGCCTGCGCTCCCTGAACCCGCCTCTTCGGACAAAAGAGGCGTTCCAGGCAAAAGCCTGCGTCTATTCCTATCGAACCGGCGCCCAGTAGGTCTTGTAGACGCCGCCCCGCTGAAGGACGAGCTTCTTCTTCGAGACCATCACGACGTTCCAGACCTCCTCGAACGGGAAGATCCCGCCGTTGCCGATGCTCCTGCCCCTCAGGGTGAGCTTCCGGTCCGCAACCTGCCAGCTCTCGTACTCGAGCGTCGCCATGTTGACGGACTCGGCCGAGCCGCCCTCGTCAAGGATGAAGCCCTGCTGCCTGCCGAACCGGGCGGGCACGGGCTCGAGCCACGTATTGACGTAGAGCGGCATCATCTGCCTGTCGATTCCCTCGCTCATGGCCTCCTCGGGCGTCGCGGGACTGCCTGCGCATCCTGCGAGCACAAGGGCGGCTGCGGGCAGGACAAGAAGCATCGTTCTTCTCTGCATGGCTTTCCTCCTGTCGTCACGGGCATTCGGTCGCTCCCTGCGGCACGCTGCGCCGCATGAGGAGCCTCATGTCTTCATCCTACCGCTCATTGACGCTCCGCGTCCCGCAAAGTCACAAGGTGCAACAGTTGCAATGCTTCAGGATGCTGCCGTTTTTGGAATCATCCTCTCGCCGAGCCCATCTCCCTGAAAGCAAATCGGGCCCGCGGTCAGAAGGCCTGCGGACCCGAATTGCAGATGAAAATGTCGAAGGCTAGAGCTTGTCCGCCTGCCAGGTGTTGCAGACGTTGGGATTGCCGCTCTTGAATCCCTTCTTGAACCAGTTGAGGCGCTGGAGCGACGTCCCGTGCGTGAAGCTGTCGGGCACGACGCGGCCCGTGGCCTCCTTCTGCAGGCGGTCATCTCCGATGGCCGTGGCGGTCTTGAGCGCCTCCTCAAGATCACCCGCCTCAAGAATCCCACGCTTTTCCATGAAATGCCCCCAGACGCCCGCGAAGCAGTCAGCCTGAAGCTCCATCTTGACCTGGAGCGCATTTGCTTCCTTCTTCGTCACGCGCTGCTGGAGCGTCTGAACCTGCTCGGAAATGCCGAGCACGGTCTGTACATGGTGCCCGACTTCGTGGGCGAGCACGTATCCGAGCGCAAAGTCGCCGCCTCCGCCGAGCTTCTTCTGCATGTCGTTGTAAAAGCTCAGGTCAAGGTAGACCTTCCTGTCGGCCGGACAATAGAAGGGACCCATCGCCGACTGGCCGTAGCCGCAGGCGGTCGAGGTGCTGCCCGTGTAGAGCACGAGCTTCGGGTGCGGATACCTTTCGCCCGTGGCGCGGAAGATCTCGGTCCAGACGTCCTCCGTCGTCTTGAGCGCAACGCGGGAGAACTTCGCGAGCTCCTCCTCGGCTGCCGTCCCCTTGTAGGGCGCCGAAGCCGTCGTCTGCGTCTCGACGGGGAAGGGTTCTCCCGTCAGCAAAGGCGTGAGGTCGATCCCGTAGTAGCCCGCCACGAGCACCACGATCACGACGGCCAGCCCCGTCTTGCCGCGAAGCGGAATGCCGCTGCGGGTGCGAAAGCCTCCCGGGCGGCCCATGCCGCCCAAGCCCCTGCGGTCCTCGACCGACGAGCTTTCCTCAAGATCCTGCCAGCGCATGAAAAGACCTCCCTGAAGCATCAAACGAATTCCGAATTGTAACCCGCATCGCGATGACCTCTGAGAGGGAAAGAGGCGGGCCCTTTTTGTATTTTCTGCAACAAGGCCTTGCACAACCTGCCGTGCGTACTTGGAAAAGTCACAATAGCCCGAATAAAAGGGGAGGTCTAAACTCGCAGTCATGGTTCAGGCGAGCCCCGCACACATCCGACGTTCCGCCGACCACCCGTCACCCATCTGGAGAAAACTCACAAATGTTCAAGAAGACTCTGCTTGCCGTCGGCCTCTCTCTCTTTGCCGCTGCTTCCATGGCCGCCACGGAAGGCACCGACTACGTCAAGCTCGAAAAGCCGATGGTCAACGCCGAAGGCAAGCTCACCAAGATCTTCAGCTACGACTGCCCGTTCTGCTTCAAGTATGACGTCGGCGTCGACCCGAAGGTTCTGCCGCGCATTGAAAAGGAAACCGGCCTTGCCTTCAACCCGATCCATCTCGAAACCAAGGGCAAGTACGGCCGCATCGGCAGCGAATTCCTCGCCATGTGCCTCCTCAGGGACAAGGCCGCAGGCGTCTCCGTTGAGTCCAAGGACTCTCTTTTCAAGAAGGCCAAGGACGCCGTCTACGTCGCCTATCACAAGAAGGGCGAACGCTGGACTTCCGGCGAAGCCGCCTTCCTCAAGACCATGACCGACGCCACGGGCATCAGCGCCGATGAGTTCGCCAAAGCCAAGAACGATCCGGCCGTCAAGGCGATGTGCGACGAATGGAAGCTCTCCTACGACGTCGCCAAGATCCAGGGCATCCCGGCCTACGTCGTCAACGGCAAGTACCTGATCATGACGAAGAGCATCCGCAGCCTCGACGGCATGGTCGAGCTTGTCAAGGAACTCAAGGAAATGAAGTAAGCCCGGCCGCTCCGCCTTCGCGGAGCAGGGCCCGACAGGTTCTCCCTGAGCGGGAGGGACGGCGGTACGTCCGTCTCTCCCGTTTTTCGTCTTCGGATTTAGCCTCCCCGACGCCCGACGTTTTCACCCCCGACAGGGTCCGAAAAGGGCAGGGGACTGTACCGGAATCTTTTCCGGCAATCAACAATAGGATTTTTTCATCATGATCAAATTCATGAAGGGGCTCGGGTCTGATCCCGTCCGTACGCTCGCCGACTGGCAGGACTCCCGCTGGCCCTGGGGCATCATCGCGTTTGCGATGGTCGCCATGGTTCTGCTCGCGCACTATGTCTTTCAGGACTGGATGCACATGCTGCCCTGCGAGCAGTGCGTCTACATCCGCTACGGCAACCTCGTGATGGCGCTCGGCTGCGTCATCGCCATGATCGACCCGAAGGCCGTCTGGGCGAAGCTCGTCGGCTTCGTGATCACGATCTACGGCCTCGTCTACACGATCATCTGCTCGGTCAAGCTCATCGGCATTCATGACGCCGTGCACTCCGACGATCCGGAAGCGATGTTCGGCATGCAGGGCTGCTCGACCGAGCCGCACTTCCCGTTCGGCCTTCCGCTGGAAAAGTGGGCTCCGGACTGGTTCCAGCCCACGGGCGACTGCGGCTACGACGCGCCGGTGGTGCCCGACGGCGTTGAGCTCGGCGCCCTGCAGCGCTGGTTCATCGAGCTCTACCAGTCCTACGACGGCTGGTACCTGATCCCGCAGTGGAAGTTCATGGACATGGCCTCCTGCTGCCTCCTCGCCTGCATCGTCGCGGCCGCCTTCATTGCCGCCATGCTCTTCGGTTGGGGCGCCCGCCTCACGAAGAAGGCATAATCGAACCCGAACCCGGGCGTGAAACGGGCCATCGGCGAAAGCCGGCGGCCCGTTTCTTCGTGCGGCGTCTTCGTGCCTTTTCGTCGTGCGGCCTTCCGATCAGCCTTCCGGCCTGCGCGCGCCGCCCGCGCAGGCTTCTTGCGCCGAGGCGCTTCTGAGCATCTCGATGAGCCACATCAGGGCCGGATCGCCCGAGGCGTTCTCGTGCCAGATCACGCGCCGCTCGTAGCGGCCCGCCAGCCCCGCACTATCAGGGCCACATCATCGACCTGAAGCAGGCCTTCGCCAAGTAACGCGAATCCGCGTCACGTGAAGGAGGGGAGACGCCGTCGGCGGTGTCTCCCCTTTCCTTCCTTCGCGGTCCGCACCGCACGAAGTCCCGCCGACTTTGTACAATACCCGTCGCACGCCGGACGCTTCCGGCACCCTTCATCGCACAATCTCCTAGCGGAGTCCTCAGATGCATTATCCGATCGAAGTCGCCGGCCTCAAGCGCGACCTGCCTCTCTTTCCCATTTCCGACGAGCTGCAGATCGCAGCCTTCATCATGCTCGGCGATCAGGAGCTCACCGTTGCCTGCGCCTCGGCCCTCCTTGAAAAGGCCCCCGAGTACGACTACATGCTGACGGCCGAAGCCAAGGGCATCCCGCTCATTCACGAAATGGCCCGCCAGGCCGGCGCCGCGCGCTACTTCGTCGCCCGCAAGAAAATGAAGCTCTACATGGGCGAGGCCCTTGAGGTCGACGTCCAGTCGATCACGACCGCCGGCATGCAGAAGCTCTTCCTCACGGAAGAGGACGCCGCCCTCATGAAGGGCAGGCGCATTCTCATCGTTGACGACGTCATCTCCACGGGCAAGTCCCTTGAAGCCCTCGAGAAGCTCGTTGAAAAGGCGGGCGGCATCGTCGTCGGCCGCGCCGCGGTCCTCGCCGAGGGCGAAGCCGCCGAGCGCACTGACATCACCTTCCTTGAACCCCTCCCGCTCTTCAACAAGGCGGGCGAAGCCATCTGAGGAGACAGACACATGCAGATCACCGGCATCATCGGCGCGATGGACGTCGAAGTCGCGATTCTTCGCAGCATAATGAAGAACGCCCGCACCGAAACCGTCTCGGGCATCGACTTCATCATCGGCAGCCTCGAGGGCAGGCGCGTCGTCCTCGCCCGCAGCGGCGTGGGCAAGGTCTTCGCGGCCCTCTGCGCCCAGACCATGATCCTCAAGTTCGGCGTCACCGAAATCGTCAACTCGGGCGTTGCGGGCACGCTCACGCCCGAGCTCCACATCGGCGACGTGGCCATCTCCACGGCCTGCGTCCAGCACGACATGGACACCTCCGCCGTCGGCGACCCCGTGGGCCTCATCTCCGGCATCAACATGATCGAGCTCCCCGCCGACACGAAGATCGCCGACGAGCTCGACCGCGTCTGCGCCGCCGCCAACGTCAACCACCGCCTCGGCGTCATTGCCTCGGGCGACCAGTTCGTCCACACGACCGAGCGCCGCGTATGGATCGTCTCCACCTTCAACGCTTCCGCCGTCGAAATGGAGGCCGCCGCCATCGCCCAGGTCTGCTTCGTCAACAAGATCCCGTTTGCCGCCATCCGCGTCATCTCCGACGAGGCCAGCGGCGACGTCAAGATCGACTACATGACCTTCGTGAAGGCTGCCGCCGCAACGTCCTCCGACATCGCGCTCAGGTGGCTGCGCGCCCGCGCCTGATCAAGGCTGAAGCCCGACAATCAAAGGGATGCCGAAAAAATAACAGCATCCCTTTTTTTCACTTCGAATTCATGCCAACCCGAAATGCGTGCCCAAGCCGGCATGACGTGAACATTGCGATTGCTCAGTCGTGGCAACAATGTCCCTGGACAAAAGAAAAGGGAGATCCGTGTCACTTGCTTTCGATGCCGGCCTGCCCGCGAATCCTGAGTGCCAGGCCGATCAGACGGTCCGCCTGATCCGCCAAGAAGAGCGGTATGTTAAGAACATCGTCGTCGAGCTTCAGGTTGTTGAGCGAGAAGCGCACGCGTAGCTTCACTTGATTCGGGAAGAGTTCCTTGAACTTCTTCATGCTCCGACTCGCAGTGTTAGCCTCCGATTTAACTTCAATCGGAATAATATCGTTTTCTCTCTGAATCAAAAAATCGACCTCATAGGGAGGATTGGCTTGACTCCAATATCGAGGCGGAACTTCGAACTGCGTCATCAGGGTCTGCAGGACGAAGTTTTCAGTTAGAGCTCCCTTGAACTCTACAAACAGGCGGTCGCCTTCACCAAAAGCAGTGGGAGCCAGCCGGGCCAATCTACGAAGAAGTCCTACATCGACGAGATAGATTTTGAATGCCGATAAGTCATCATAGGCGGCAACCGGCAAACCTGGAGCAGTACTTTTATAAACCTTATGCACAAGTCGAGCATCAACAAGCCATTGCAAGGCATCTTCGTACTCTCTTGCACGTGCGCCTTCCTTTACCACCCTGTAGATGAACTTTTTATTTTCTCTAGCAAGCTGAGAGGGCAGTGATCTCCAAATCATGGAGATCTTGGGAAATTCCTTCGAATCAGGATGCTTCGCGAAATCACGCTCGTACGCAAGAATGATGTCAGAAAGGACTTCCTGCATCGCTTCAACATTACGATCCCGAGTCCACATCAGAACTGCTTCCGGCATTCCCCCCGTCACGTAATACATCTTCAATTTCTCACATAGAGGCTTGAAGAATGCATCAGGAATTGGCTCCAACTGATCAATCGTTTCCGTAAAACGCAAAAGGTTGCCATCACCATTAGCCAACAGGAATTCCGAAAAAGTCATTGGATCAATTTGCAAAAAATTGACTTTCCCTACTGGAAATGACGAAGGCTTGGCGAGAGCAATCCCTAGCAATGACCCAGCGCAGGCTATGTGGTACTCAGGAGCATTCTCACAGAAATATTTCAATGAATTGATAACTTTCGGTGCATCTTGTACTTCATCGAAAATTACCAATGTTTCGCCGGGAAGAATCTGCTGACCAGAAGCCAACATTAAGTTTTGGAGGATACGACTCACATCCTTGGTTGTTTCGAAAAACTGCTTGAATTCCTCATTTTCATCAAAGTTGAAGTAAGCAACATTTTTGTAATACCGCTTTCCGAATTCCTTGAGTATCCAGGTCTTGCCAACCTGGCGAACTCCTTTCAAGATTAGCGGCTTGCGTCGACTCGACTGTTTCCAGGCGAGCATTTTCTTTATAGCAAAGCGTTCCATAGATCCATGCCTCACACTTTTCTACATGATTTCGTGATTTTCATCACACTTTTATGTGATTTTAACATCGTGCGCGATCGATGTCCTCTTGCATCGAAGAAAGAGTTGCTCAGAACCCCATAGGACGCGGGACAAAGCAAAAACAGTTGCCCAAGCCTCATGAAGCAGCAGAAGAAACTCTTGAAAGACGCGATTAGAGAAGGGCGCCGCCAAAACAAGGCCGCCCGCCGCGCGCGTCATGAACATGCGCGAGCAGACAACCGTTGTCGGCCATCGACAGGGGAGCTCGGGCGCGGAACCCGCATGAATGGCCGAGCCAGCCATCGTTCCGCCCGGCAGAACGCGTGAAACCGACAAGCGCTGCAGATTGTAGAGAAGGGAATTCGTTGCAGACTTAGCCTTCCGCCCGATGAGGGAGACAGGGAAGGGAAGGGAAGGGACTGGGCATGACGAAGGGGACGCTGTAGAGCGCGTTGAGGCCGACGTAACGCGCGGACCGTCCTCAAAGAGGCTTCCGCCCCCGACAAGACGGCCGTATTCTGCATAACGATCGCCATCAAGGCCCAAAACGAAGACAAAGCGTCTGCATGAAACCTCATGGGAAGCGATACCGCCGAAACCGTCGCCTTGAGGAAACGGAAACTGCTGCATGCTTCTCACTACAGCAACTGTTTCGATCGGGACCGTTATTCGGTCACGTCATACTTGTTGAGTCCGGGTTGAGACTTCTGGCTCAGACAGACGTAAACGATCACCGTCACAATCAGCGAGGCAACGGGAACGACCTTGTCAAGAGCGGAGGCAAACATGCCTGCAGCCAGGAGGGCGAAATACCAGTAGCCAGAATAGCCCATGTCATGCAGACGACGGATCGTAACGAAGATGTTGGCGATGCCGAAGGGAAGGATGAGCAGAGCAGCGATAATAAACCAGAAGCCGACCACAGCATTCGTCAGACCAATGATGGTGCCGCAACCCATGGCAACAGCAAGGCCCAGGACAAACAGGCCGATCTGATAGATCCAGAAATTCCTGCGGCTCGTGCGGCCGTGAGCGGAGAAGCGGAATTCATTCTTGAAGTCGTTGATGATGGACATGTTGTTTCCTTTGATCCTGTTTTCGAAGAGCGACAGTATGTGTCGAACAGGAACATGATAGGCGGGAGGATCCGCCGATCGAAAAACCGCAAATTTGTCTTTTTTGGCAAACGCAGGGACCGAATCAGACATCCGACGGTCATTTGTGCGCAGACGGGCAGGAAATGCGCCGAACCCGGTTGTAAAGTCAAACAGCGGAAAAAGCCGTTTTCCGCTCTTTAGATTACTCAACATAATAGTAGTTATGTTGAATATTCAAAAAAAGTGAAGAAGGACGGGTTTCCGTCCTTCATTTCACAGCTCTTCGAACTTCAGGTCTTCAGGCGCGGTCTGCGCCTTCGTCCGTCAGTTCCTCGTCGCGAACACAGGATGCTCGCGCTTCACCTGCGCCACGACGCGTCCGACGGCGGTACCGTCGGCAGCGCCCTTCATGAGCGCCTCGTACGTGAAGCCCAGACGCTTCGCGGTCTGCTCGAGTGTCCTTCGGACGTCCGTCTCCCTGACGCCGCAGAACGCGATGCTTTCTTCGAGCATGGCAGCGAGGAACTCGTCGTCTCCAGCAAATTGGGCGAGCGGATTTCCTTTGCGCCTTCAGGCACCTCAGCTTCAGCCCTTTTGAGGGCCTCGAGCGCAGCCAGCGCACTTTGAACAGCCTCCCCGAGTCTCGTGCCGTCGCCCGATCGCTCGAGAATGCCGAAGCCGTCGGTGAGGAGCGCCTCTGCGAGGTCGTCAAGCACGTTAACGATCTGCGCCTGTCAGCTCATGTCACACCTCGGGAAAGGGAATGTTTTCTTCCGGCATTCAGCCCTCGGAGGCCCTGACGGCCCATGATGGCAGCAGGGAAGACGACGCGTACCGCCCTCTGCCGGCGCCCTGCTCTTCTCGACTGCCCTGCCCTTCGGCAAGGATTCGGTCAGTCGGCACAGACCTCTTCGGCCGCCAGGCGGGTGCGCACGGCTTCGGCCTTCTCCTCCTAGGAAAGCGTCAGCGGACGCAGACGGGAGATGGCGAGCATGTGCTCGGCCTGCCAGACGTCGTGGCAGTACTGCAGGCGCAGCCACATGGCAGCGGACGGACCGGGAAGCACGTGGGCGATGCGTACGGCGAGCTCGGGCGTGACGGGGCCTTCACCCTTCATAACGCGCGTCACTGCGGCGGGCGTCACGTCGAGGTGCCTGGCAAACTGCCTGGCGTTGAGTCCCAGATGCTCCAGCGTCTCAGCAAGAATCGTGCCAGGATGCGGGGGATCATACATGCCGCTCATCAAAATCTCCTCAATGTTCTGCCCAACAGGCTTTTCACAACAACAAACGGCGCCCGTGAAGGCGCCGAAAAAGGACGTGAGTATATCGAAGGGGCAGTTGGCGCGCAAGCCGCTCCCCTCCCCTTTCTTACCTAAACAACCTCGCCACTGAAGTGGGAGGGTTTCGATACAGTCGAGGCTTTTCGCCTCGGGGTTGCCCCCGATTTGCTGTCACTCCGACCACGAAATCCTTGCTGACGCAGCCCTTGTACGGTAAGGGACGGAATCCCCCGCCGTCGGAACCTCCCGAACTCGCGCTCGGTGATCCCTTCTCGGGCTTGAATGACTACGACACCGGCGTCAAGCCAGGCTGTTACTCCGGCTAGAACGGCCTCACGGATCCGTTCCGGGGCGTAGATTTGTTTTTCAAGATCTGCGTACAACAGATTCAGACAAGCCGCCGCATCGCGGTCGATCCAGCGATCGTCGTCATCGTTGCCCAATCGTACGCGGCGCTCCCAAAGTTCGTGCTTGACAAATTGGCCCGTCAGCAGATTGTGCTGCGTGGGCTTGAGCTTCTTTGGCGATACGACTTCCACCAACAAACCGGCGCTTTCAGCCTTGTTCGTCAGTTGTGCGTATAACGCTGCCGGCGCATGTCGCCCGATGGTCTTGCCGAACCGTCCCCTCTGGAACGCCTTATAACTGTTGTCCTCCACAATGATGTGGCCCGCATGGCCGAGAAGCCAGTTGCAGACCTCGCCGTGCTCGCGCTTGCGAGTTGCGGCCGAAAGACGAAAAATCTCCGCTAGTTCTGCCCGCAGACTTTCATAGCGCTTCGAGAAACGCCACTGAAGCCTTCCGGACTTCACCTTCAGAGACTTGTGCTTCTTGCCGTGACGAACCACCTCAACCGTTTCGTAGTTGTCGGGATTCGTCGCTTGGCGGCTGCGCTCCATCGCACGCTGAAGCTTGCGCACGGCACGGTGATCCGTGTCCGCGCTCGGCGCAATCTGCACTTTGGCAATTGTCCCGTCTTCAGTCGCATAGGTGAGCGACCCGAGTCCCGGATCAATGGCCATGCGCAGATCCTTGCCGGCGTAGGCGTGCTTCA